>ENA-UALF01000401-UALF01000401.1-human-gut-metagenome-genome-assembly--contig:-NODE-401-length-23112-cov-21.168626_pt1 | contig 23112 bp, 17 predicted proteins | sample MGYA00243698_ERZ654464 | MGnify/ENA primary metagenome ERZ654464 (study PRJEB26926, sample SAMN06164595) | human gut metagenome | biome: ENVO:00009003; feature: ENVO:2100002; material: ENVO:00002003...
TTGGCTCTTTCGAGTATTGCTCCCAAAAGTGTCAACTTTTTTCAGTTCAAGTCAGGGTGATTCAGCATCACCACAACAGGATAAAACACAACAAGCGGATAACGACACGACAACTGGATAAAACACGACAACAGGATAACAACGTGCTACCCAGGTAAATGAATAATCAAGGACTAACCCTTAAAACAAACTGTATATGAAGAAAATCTTTTACGCAGGACTATTGGCAGTAGCGGCGTCGGGCATAGCAATCGCCCAGCTTGCCACCGCCCCCGCGCAGCAGGCGGTGGCACCGCCGGCAGTCACCGCCGCCGGCGACGTGGACATGACCACTCTGAAGCCATTGAAACCCACTGTCGATGGGAAGCTCAATATCAATTTCAGTACTCGAGAGATGGTGCCGGAAATCACGGTCACCGCTCCGACCAAGGGTCGGTTGATGCCTGATTGGGTGGACTACGACATGGCGAGTTTCTCCAAGATTGTGCTGACACGCAAGCTTGGATATTACGGTGATGAAGTGGAAATCAAGACGTGGGAAAACGTGACGGCAGGTCAGGTACTGAAATACATCGACAACGACCCTTCGCTTAAATCCGGTTCGGAATACACCTACACAGCCATCGCTTATAATGGAAAAGTGGAAGGATTCCCGGGTACAGCAGACGTCACCATCGGACTGGAGCCCAAAACTCCCGAATCGCCGGTGGCCAAATCCACCGATGGCTTCGCTCCGGTGACCGTAAGTTACTCCTGCCCGGCATTGACTACGGAAGGTAGCTTCTGGGAGGACCCCGAGCCTCTGCCGGACGGTGTGACTTACACTAAAATAGTTCTCACGAGGCAAAATCCCGATGGCTCGAAGGTGGAGCTGGACGTTCAGCAGAATCCGGAACCGGGCAAGACATATACCTTCACCGACACCGACGAGACGCAGGGAACCCGCAGCTATAGTGTGCAGACATTCACAGAGTTCGGCAACAGCGACACATCGTATCCCGTTAAAGTCTATATCGGCGAGGATTATCCTTCCAAACCGACCAATCTGGAGGCCCGTGAAGTCGACGGCAAGGTTGAACTGACATGGACAGCTCCTGCGGCCGGTAACAACGGAGGACATTTCGACCCCACGAAGACGTACTATACGGTATATCGGATAAAGAATGACGATAGCAGCAATATGGAGCTGATAGGCAACAACATCAAGGAGTGCCGTTTTGTCGATGAATTGGCCAATGTGACAGAGGAATGCGAGGCCCGTTACCGCGTTTATGCCGAAAACGGAGTGGAAATACCACAAAGCGACCGGCGGTATCTTTATGCCGAGACAAATACGGGTCTTGTAGTAGGTCCGGCTGCCAAGCTCCCGTTCCTTGAGACATTCAACAGCGGAAGCAAGAACAGCAAGGCTTTCGACAAGAGATGGACAGAAGAATTCCCATATTACGGTGCGTTTGATTCTCATTATGTGATGAACGAGCGCTGGTTCTATTACGGCGAGAATGAGGATGAGGTCACCATTACCGCCGGCACAGGAGGCGGTACCCGAGAGGATGAACTCGGTCCGGATGCATATTACTTTGTTAAAGCTAATAATTACGCCACCGGCAAGGAAACCGGCTATCTCGAGACCGGCAAGCTCGATTTCTCCGATGTGTCGAAGCCGATACTGACGTTCTATTACATTCCGATCAAAGGCTCGTGCGGCTCTATCGACATCGAAGTCACTACGGGCGAGACCGACGCGGAGGGTGAGCCAATATACAAGAGCGCAGGCCGGCTGCTGATAGACTCCGAATATCAGATGCCGACTGCAGATCCCGATCCCGAGGCCGCTCCCGCTGCCGGGGAGGGTGCCGAGACTCCCAAGTTCGAATGGACCAAGGCAGAGTTCTCCCTCTCGGAGTTCGCAGGCAAGGACTATGTGAAAGTCCGTTTCGGTTTCCGCTACAATGCCGATGACAGCGAGGGTCGCTATCCTTTCTTCTTCGACCAGGTGAGCGTGAAGGATTATCCCGGTGTCACCGGTCTGGAATACAAGGTTACCGACGACAACGACATGGTGCTGACATGGTCCATGCCCGAGGGCGTGTCGACCGAAGGCATGAAGTACAACGTATATTTCAACGGCACCGAAACTCCCGTGGCCACGGTAGAGACCCCGACATATACCCACAAGGGCATACGCCAGGGACTGAGCTACAGCTTCACCGTAGAGCCTGTATATGCCGACGGCCAGACCGGAAAGCTTTCGGAGGCTGTCACATACGACGCGCCCATCTATTCGATGGAACTCGACGGCGTGACATATATGCTCAATGTATCGGAGTCGACGGCTATCGCCAACAGCTACAACGGAACGGCCGAGAATCTGACGATTCCTGCGGAAGTGAAATACGAAGTGTCGGAAGACAAATCCTTTACTTTCAAGGTGGTTCAGATCAATTCGGGCGTATTCAACGGAGTGCGCAGCCTTAAGAACGTGGATATCAAGGCCGATATAACCACTTTGGCCGACGAGACCTTTTACGGCTGCGCCGCATTGGAGAGTGTCACACTTTCCGCCGGCGTCACCGCTATCGGCAACAAGGCATTCTTCGGCTGCGCCGCTCTGAATGGAATCGAATTCCCGGCTGCCCTGGAGACCATCGGCGCATCGGCATTCGAACACTGCAGCAAGATTGCCGAAATCACCATCGGCAAGAATGTGACCGAGATCGGTGCCCGTGCTTTCGCAGGCTGTTCGTCGCTGGGTAAGGTGACTTTCGAGCCTACCGTGCCTCCCACAGTGGGCGAGAATGCGTTCCAGGGCGTGAAGAATCCCTGCGCGGGCGAGTGCCCCGAGGGTTCGCTTGACGAATACCTGAAGGTGGAGGCTCTCAGTCCCATCACCTTCCCCAGCAGCGGCATCAGTCTCATCTTCGGCACCGACGTGCGCGAGGTGGAATACTTCGACTACTCGGGCAATAAGATTGCCGAGCCGGTTGCCGGACGCCCCGTCATAGTCCGTGTGACCTGCATCGACGGCAAGGTAAGGACAGCAAGAATCATCGTCAGAAAATAAAATCCCTTAATCTGGTATGCCTCTCCCGGTCGGGAGGGGCATGCTTTACCTGTTAGAAACATGAAGAAAAAACTGTTATTATCATTCGCGCTGCTGTCGGCCGGCGTCACGGGCGCACAGGCCGTTCCTCCGGGGACAGTCGATGCTCCCGACGGATTCGTACATGCGCAGGCAGGCGCGAAGAACATTCAGGTGATGAACGGCATCAGCCGGGCGGAAAGCGCCGAAGTGATGCTGCAGGCGCGCAACGCCGAGGCTCCCGAGGCCAGGGCACTGACGCCCCGTTCCGATTTCCGCGCCCCGCAAAGGCTCAGCCTCTCCGGCGCCACCATATCCGGATGGATGGGTGGTGTGGGCGACGATCTCTCCGGCTGGTACACCGTCGACACCGACGGTACGTATAAGATGAAGTGGGCCGCTCCCGATGCCTTCCAGCAGATGGGAATCACACTGTCGGGTGGATGGGTGAAGAACGGCCGTCTCTGCGGCCTCGCTACAATCACCCAGGGCGGCCTGATCCTATACTACAACTATGTGGAGTTCGACCTGGCCACCGGCAAGTTTCTGAAGGAAGAACCCGTGACCCCGGACAACCTTATACATACGGAATGCTTCTACGTGAGCAGTGTCTACGTGCCGGCCGAGAACCGTATCTACGGCTACACCTATAATGAGGCTGGAAACGCCATACGCTTCTGCTCCTCGCCGGCCGACGACCTGGACAATGTGACGGTGCTCAATGACGCACCCGGATGGCTGGAACTGACCACCTCCATCTGCTACAACCCCGAGGAGGATGCCTTCTACGGCGTCAACCGCAACGAGAAGTTCGTAAAGATAGACCGTCAGGGCAATCAGACCGAGCTGATGGACGTGCCCGCCACGGGCCTCTCCGCCGCCAACTCCGGCCTGATATACAGCCCGCTGGACGGATGCTATATCTTCAACGCCGTCTATTACCACTATTGCTCGCAGATGTATTATCTGTATCCCGAGAGCAAGACATCGCGTTTCATCTGCAACTACAGTGCCGACCAGGACTTCACCTTCTTTGTCAGCGACGACGTGAAATATGACGCATCGGCACCCGGACGCCCCGTGCTGGTAAGCTACGGCCTGAACGACGGCACTCTGTCGGGCGACATCGTGTATACGCTTCCCTCCGTGACCGGAGGAGGCCAGCCCCTGACAGGAGAACTGGGCTGGACCCTGTATGTGGACAACCAGGCATACAAGTCGGGCAAAGCCCAAGCCGCCACGAACGTGACGGTGAAGGCCGAGTCCATAGCCCAGGGGCTGCATGTGTTCCGCTTCGCGGCCTCGGCCGGCGGCAAGGAGGGACTGAGCTGCGTTATCTCAAAGTATGTGGGCAACGGCAAGCCCCTTGCTCCGGAAAGCGTGACCCTTATGGCTCAGAAAGTGACATGGGACGCCGTGACCAAGGCCGATCTGGACGGATACCTGGAGCTGAGCAACCTGCAGTATGACGTGTATGTGAACGGCAAGTTCATGGGTACGACCGACAGGACGGAACTTGTGGTGACGCTCGACGCCGCAGCACCGGTGCAGCCATATTACGCCGAAGTGTCCGCCAAATGCAACGGCATGGCGTCCGACCGCGCCCGTTCCAACAAGCTGATATACGGCGCTCCGATGCCTCTGCCTTACGAGGTGGTGCCGACCAAGGAGCAGGCCGACATCTGCCATATCATCGATGCCGACAACGGTCCGGAGTACGGACAATGGGAATTCTCCGAAGCGCGCTGGCACGAGCCTGTTTTCGCGTCGGGATGGAGCGCCGAACCCTCCGACGACTGGCTGATAATGCCTCCGGTGAACTGCGACGACATAACCAAGGCCTACCGTGTCAGCATCGACGCCGCCTGCGGCGGTATGACCGGCAAGGACGAGCGCTTCGAGGTATGGGCCGGAACGGAACCCACCGTGGAGGCCATGAAGACTCTGGTCATCCCCGAGACCTCCGTGTCCGAGTTCATGAACTGGAAGACATTCAGCAATATCTTCGCCGCTCCGGCGGCAGGCCCCGTTTACGTGGCCGTACGCTGCGTGTCGCCCGGCGAGCAATACTCGCTGATAGTACGTAAAATCAAGATAGAGAAGACCGACGAGGCCACCGCCGTGCCGAGCCTGCCCACCGACATCAAGGTGACCGGCAAGAGCGACGAGAACCTGACCGTCACCGTATCGATGAAGCTGCCCGAGACACTGATTACCGGTGCCAAGATTGATGCCGGCGCCGAAATGAAGGGTGTGCTGCGCGTCGGCGAGACACGCGCCGAACAGGCCGGCAAGCCCGGCGAGACCGTCACCGTCACGGTGGCCTCGCAGCAGGGCAACAACATAGTGGAGGCTTTCGCCAGCCTTAACGGCCAGGATGGCCAGGCCGGTACGGTCTCGGTGTTCACCGGTACGATTCCTCCCAATTACGTCGAGAACTTCAAGGGCGTTGTCAGCGAGGACAACATGAGCGTGAAGCTGACGTGGGAACCTCCGGTACGCGGTCAGGAGAATCTTGAAGGCTACTACAGCCCCGAAGGTATGTCCTACTGGCTATATGAAGTGAAAGTAGACCAGGAATACGGCGAATCCGAATGGGTGCCCACCAAGGAATTGGGCAATGTGCTTGAATATACCTACGAGGTGGCGGCCGGTTCGCGTCAGGGCATGCATTACATAGGTATCATCGCCGCCAACAAGGGCGGCCAGTCAAGGGCCTTGAGACATGGCGCCTACAATCTGGGAACGCTCTACAACGCTCCGGTGTCGGAGGACTTTATCGGTTCCAGAGGTCCTGAGTTGCATTACACACCTCTGATCGTCATGTCTTCCTCGGGCAATGAAAGTGCGGCAACCTGGGGTTGGGTGCAGCCCGAGTCCGTGAATCCCGACTATTGGGACGCAGGCACGCCATACGCCATGATTGCATACGCTGACGCCGAGGAAGGCGGGCGCGGACAGATCGAACTGCCAAAGTTCAGCATCAAGGATGTGCAGGATCCGGCATTCTCGCTCAAGCTGTGGAACTCCAGTCCCCGGGGCAATGTGAACGTATATGTGTCCGGTCAGGCAAGCGTGAGATACAAGCATCTGTATGAAGTGCCTGTCACCGGTCAGGGATGGAGCACCGTACAGGTGGCCATCCCCGAGGAATACCGGAAGATGTCATGGCTGCAGTTCGCCATCGACGCCACGCTGCCTGATCCTGACACCTACGTTCTGGTGGGCGGATACGGCATTGGAACCAAAGATGATTCCGGCGTCAGTCTGCAGCCCGGTGCCGAAGGAAAGGTGTTCGGCGGCAAGGGCATGATTGGTGTGACCGGGTTCAGTGGCGCCGACGTGGCCGTCTACACGGTTGACGGAGCACTTGCCGCACGCCACGCTTTGATTTCCGACTACGAGACGATCAGCCTCCCCGCCGGCATTTACATCGTGAACTGCGGCGCCCGCACCTTCAAGGTCGTGGTGAGATAACCCAAGCCTCACAAAGTCTAAGACATTCCGGCCCGGCGAACGGATTATTCCGATCTCCGGGCCGGTTTTTTTATCGTTAACAATTTTTATTAAGCATCATTGCTTGTAAAGTTGCATATTAAGGGGGAATGTTGTAACTTTGCGGCTGGATTCGGAAGAATCCGGTGGACAAATTTGGCTGCTTGCAACCACCGTGTAAAAAATGCTAAAACTGCAAAACCTCTGGGCAACCGCCACGACTGCGCGCCCCGGGGCATGACAGTAAGACATCTGCACGGCGACTGCATCTGACAGCCGCCTAAATTTTTATTATATGAAGCAGACTGAAAATTCTCCCGTACTGACTAACGGGAACTATCTATTTACGTCGGAATCAGTGTCGGAGGGACATCCCGACAAGGTGGCTGACCAGATCAGCGACGCGCTGCTGGACGAATTCCTGGCTCGCGACCCGGAGAGCCATGTGGCTCTGGAGACGCTCGTGACCACGGGTCAGGTGGTGGTGTCGGGCGAGGTGGAATCGCAGGCATACATCGACGTGCCGGTGGTGGTGCGCGACGTGATCCGCAAGATCGGCTACAATCGCGGTGCCTATCGCTTTGACTGCGACAGCTGCGGAATCTTCACCGCCATCCACGGCCAGAGCGAGGATATAGACCGCGGCGTGGACGCCGGCAAGGTGGCCGAGCTGAACCAGCTTTCGGACAACGACGAGGCCGAATTGCAGGGTGCGGGCGACCAGGGCATGATGTTCGGTTACGCCGTGGACGAGACCGACGAGCTGATACCCCTTACGCTCGACATGTCGCACAAATTAGTGAAGGAACTGGCCGAGATACGCCGCGAGGGGAAGGATATGACCTATTACCGCAAGGGGAAGCAGGTGAGCTATCTGCGTCCCGACTCCAAGAGTCAGGTGACGATAGAATATGACAGCAACCGCAAGCCGGTGCATATAGACACCATCGTGGTGTCGACCCAGCACGATGAGTTCGTCGAGGCGCTGGAGGATACCGCCGAGGCCCGCAACAAGGCCGACCGCGCCATCCTGGACACCATTGCCGACGACGTGCGCAAGGTGCTGATACCGCGTGTGCTTGAGCAGTATCCCGAAGAGGTGCGGAATATGTACGACAGCCGCACCAAGGTGTATGTGAATCCGACGGGCAAGTTCGTGATCGGAGGGCCTCACGGCGACACCGGCGTGACTGGCCGCAAGATCATCGTGGACACCTACGGCGGCCGCGGCTATCACGGCGGCGGCGCCTTCTCGGGCAAAGACCCCTCGAAGGTTGACCGCTCGGCTGCATACGCCGCGCGTCACATCGCCAAGAACTTAGTGGCTGCGGGAGTGGCAGGAGAGGTGACGGTACAGGTGTCGTACGCCATCGGCCGCGCGCATCCCATCAACCTGTACATCAACACCCACGGTACCGCGAAGGTGGACATGAGCGACCCGGAGATAGCCCTGAAGGTGAGCGGGCTGTTCGACATGCGTCCGCGCAGCATCGAGAAGCGTTTCGGACTGCGCAACCCGATATACCGCGCCACGGCGGCCTACGGCCATGTGGGACGCAAGCCCGCGGACACCACCTTCGTGTCGGCCATACAGCGTGACAAGGTGGAGCGCGACGTGCGGCAGTTTGCCTGGGAGGAACTGGATATGGTTCCTGTCCTCCGCGAGGCATTCGGCATAAAAGACTGACAAAAAGTGGCGAAAAACGGCGTAATTACGATGCGAATTTGCTAAATACGCCAAAAAGTATTACCTTTGCGCGTTTAATGGCCCCACGGGGCTGTTAGACGCGTATGTTTTCCGCAACCGCACACACTGACCGGCCCGGACCGGCCTCTTGCAAAACGGTTCATTTTGCATAACAACTTAGTAACAAAATACAGAGCTACATAAATGGCAACATTAGAGAAAATCAGATCCAAATCGGTATTTCTGATCGTGGTGATAGGCTTGGCATTGCTTGCCTTCATCGTGGGGGACGCCCTCACAAACAGTCGTAATATATTCGGCGACCAGACCACGGTTGCCAAGGTAGGGTCGACCAAGATCGACTATACGGAATATCAGCGCAAGCGTGAAGAACTGAACAACCAGTACGAGGAGGCGCGCCGCCGCAATCCCCAGCAGTTCGCCAACTTCGACACCCAGCAGCTGGGCGAGATGGCCCTTGAGCAGCTGATACAGCAGACTGTGATAGACAACGCCGCCAAGAAGGCCGGCGTGAAGTCGAGCGCCAACCTGCTGCGTTACTATATGCTGGAAAACATGGGCAATCCGAAGGTTCAGGAGCTGATGCAGAGCCTGCAGCAGTCGGGCCTGGCAGCCCAGACGCCCGCACAGGCATACGACATCATCTTCAACCCGAAGCGCAACGGTCTGACCGAGGCTCAGGTAGAGCCGATGCAGCGCGCATGGCTCGCCGCCGAGAAGGAGACGGACCAGCAGATCGCAGAGCAGATATACCAGCGCCTGCTGGCCGGTACGGTCAAGGCGAACGATCTGGATATGAAGGCTCTCTACGACGATTATGTCAACACCAAGAGCGTGGACTACGCGTTCCTGCCCTTCGGCAACCTGAACGAGAAGGAATATCCCGTCACCGACGCAGAGCTGAAGGCCAAGTATGACGAGATCAAGGGCCGCTTCGCCGTTGACGAGGCGACCAAGGAGATAGGCTTCATCTCCGTGACCGTGACTCCGAGCGACAAGGACATCGCAGCCGCCAAGGCTCTGGCCGACCAGACCGTAGCATTCATGAACAAGAACGCCGGCCCGCTGAGCAAGGAGCTGAAGAAGGATGGTGTATCGATGTCGCGCCACACTGTGCTGGCCGCCGACATTCCCGGCAACGTGCGCAATGCCGTGACAGCCGGCGGCGATTCCGCCCGTCTGGCCTACAACAACAGCCTGGGCTTCGGCGTGGTACGCGTGCTGAGCACCAAGCAGGAGGTAGACTCCGTGCAGATCACTCTGGTACAGGCCGCCACCGAGGACTGCGGCCGCCGCGTGCTGAGCGCGCTTAACGCCGGACTTCCCGCCGACTCCATCGGCACCAAGTTCAGCCCCGACAGCGTGATGGCACAGCCCGACCAGTGGATCGCCCTCTATGACGCAGACGGCGCCACGAACGCAATCCCCGCCGAGCAGCTGGACACACTGCGTCAAGCAGCCGGCAGATATGTATCGATAGTAAGCGGTCCCCAGGGCATGGTAATCGCCAAGCTGGTGAAGCAGAACGCCCCCAAGACCGTGTATGAATATGACGAGGCATCGTACGTGCTCGGTCCCAGCAACGCGACGCTGAACGACGAGCGCGGCAAGCTCGAGAAATTCCTGGCCCAGAACAACGACGCCAAGAAATTCATGGCCAACGCATCGAAGGCCGGCTTCAACGTGCAGAACTTCACCGTTACGGCTTCGCTGCCCGCAGTGCCCCGTTTCGCCGGCATGAACTCCTACTATCCCGACTCGCGTCAGGTGATGCGCTGGGTGATGATAGACGGCGAGACAGATGCCGTAAGCCACATCTACGAATCAAAGAACCCGACGGCTCCGCTGCTGTATGCCGCAGCCGTGATAAGCGAATACGACGACTACGCACCGCTGTCGAACAAGGACATCAAGGACTATGTGACCGACCTGGTACGCTCGGAGAAGGCCGGCAAGAAGCTGATGGACAAGTTCTCGAAGAACACGCAGAGCCTGCAGAGCGCGGCCCAGGCAATGGGCGTGCAGGTGCAGAGCAACGCACAGTTCCGTTTCGGACGTAATATGGGCGTAGGCGATCCCGAGGTTACGGGCAAGATCTACGGCACTCCCGCCAACAAGAAGGTGGTGATCACAGCAGGTCAGGACGGCGTGTACGTTTACCAGGTGATGGGACAGAACACCGAGAAGTTCCCCTTCAACGAGCAGCAGTACCAGCAGCAGTACTATCAGTTGGTGAATCCCAACATGTTCGAGCTGATCAAGGGTGACAGGAAATTGAAGAACAATATCTACAAATTCGAGGCCGGCGACTGATCATCGGCCCTGAATAGACGGATAGATTCGGGGTGACGACCAAGCATCGGCCCTGGATAGACGAAAAAAATTCGGGGAGGAGATAATAAAATCCTCCCCGAAATTTGTTTTTATAGTACAGAGAGGTTGCCGCACAGGCAATATGAATTATAAATTACTAATGGATATGAGAAAAACAGCACGTTATCTGATTGGCGCGGCAATGATGTCAATGGCGGTTCCGACGGCATTTTCACAGTCAGTGGGAATCAAGACGAACCTGGTGAACGATGCGTTGCTTAGCCCTAACCTCGGACTGGAGATAGGACTTGCGCCCAAATGGACATTACAGCTTGAAGGAGAATACAATGGCTGGAAAATCAAGGACAACAACTCGAATTCCGGCTATCACCACCAGTGGAAGCACTGGTTCGCCAGCATCGAGCCGCGATACTGGTTCTGCCAGCGCTTCGCCGGCCACTTCATCTCGATCAACGCGATAGGCGGCGAATACAACTTCGGACACATCGGACTGAAGGGAAATTTCTTAGGCAGTAATTTCAACGACCTGAACACGAGCCGCTATCAGGGCTACGCCGTGGGAGCGGGCTTCAACTACGGTTACGCATGGCCTGTGGCCAAACACTGGAACATCGAGGCCGAGATAGGCATCGGCTGGTTGTGGACCCGCTACGAGAAATACCCGTGCACCGAATGCGGCACACGCGAGAAGACAGGACACCACAACTATGTGGGCCCGACCAAGTTGGCCGTGAGCGTCGAATACCTGTTCTAAGGAGAGGTGCCTGAATTATTAACACAAAAGAAGAAAGAAGATGAACAAGATAATAATGACATTGGGCTTGGCGGCGGTCACCGCGTTGGGTGCCGGAGCCATGACGTCGTCGGACTTCGGAGCATCTGACCTTCAGGTGCTCAGACCCACGGACCAGACCATGCGTGTGCAGATGACGCTGGTGCCCGATAATTTCAACGTAAAATACAACCAGGATGTGACCATCACCCCGGTGCTGAAGCAGTTGAACGGCTCGCTCGAGAAGCGTCTGCCGTCGCTCACGTTCGCCGGCCGCAACGCATACTACTACAATCTGCGCGCCGGCGAGACCCCCAACCTGTACAAGCGCAGCAGCAAGACGCCGGTGAAATATCAGGAGGACTTCGCCTACGAGCCCTGGATGGAGCATTCCAAGCTGGACTTCGAGTGCGTGACCGGATGCTGCGGAAACGAGAAGACTGAGAACGTGCCTATGGCCACCATGGACTATGCCGCTCCGCAGTATAAGCCCCAGTTCACCTACATCCGCCCGGCGGCAGTAGACTCCAAGCTGTTCAATCTGGAGGGTCAGGCATTCATCAACTTCAAGGTGAACAAGACCAACATCGAGCCTGACTATATGACCAACCCCGTGGAGCTGAAGAAGATCCTGGACACCATCGACGCCGTGCGCGACAACAAGGATGCCAAGGTGAAGCGCATCACGCTGACCGGTTATGCGTCGCCCGAGGGTTCGTATGCCGGCAACGCCCGTCTGGCACAGGGACGTACCGATGCGCTGCGCGAATACATCCGTCAGCAGTACGCATTCTCCGAGAACCTGTTCGTCACCAAATCGGTGCCCGAGGACTGGGCCGGTCTGAAAGCCGCCATCGAAAAGAGCTCGCTGGCCAACAAGGCCGAACTCATCAGCTTCATCGACTCGGACTATCCCATCGAGAAGCGTAACGACCAGCTGCGCAAACTTTTCCCGGAGACTTATCCCTATCTGCTGAAAGAGATATATCCCGGACTGCGTCACACGGACTACGTGGTTAACTACGAGGTGCGCAAGTACACGGACATCAACGAGATCCGCGAAGTGCTGAAGACGCATCCGCAGAACCTGAGCCTCAACGAATTCTTCTTAGCGGCCCAGAGCTACAAGCCCGGCTCGCCCGAATTCGACCGGGTGTTTGACGTGGCCGTACGCATGTACCCGAAGGATCCGGTGGCCAACATCAACGCCGCCATGGCATCCATAAGCCGAGGCGACCTGACCAGCGCGCAGAACTTCCTGAACCAGGTCGGCGACAGCCCCGAGGCCAACTATGCCCGTGGCGTGCTCGCCGCAAAGCAGGAGAATTACGACAAGGCCCTGACGATGTTCAAGAAGGCCGGTACGCCCGAAGCAAAGGACGCGATAAAGCAGATAAACGAAATTCTGAACTACAAGGGTGCCGTACAGTATCTGTATAAATAAAGATTGAAAATCAAACATATTGGGGGTGTGCCGCCGACAGGAGCAGGTGCACCCCCAAAGGTGTGTACTTAAAGCGATGGAAAACGAGAAACAGCCGTTGATCGGCAAGACACTTGAGGAACTGCAGGATGTGGCCTATCGTGGCGGTATGCCTAAATTCGTGGGCAAACAGCTTTGCGAATGGCTGTATGTCAAGAAGGCGACGCGCTTCGACCAGATGGTGAACATCTCGAAGAAAAACCAGGCGTGGCTCGCCGATAACTATGAGATAGGGCGCACGGCGCCCGCCAAACACGCCAAGTCGCAGGACGGCACGGTGAAGTATCTGTTTGCCGTGGGCGAGGGGCGCAGCGTGGAGTCGGTGTATATCCCCGACAAGGAGCGCGCCACGCTGTGCGTGTCGAGCCAGTCGGGCTGCAAGATGAACTGCTACTTCTGCGCCACCGGCAAGATGGGTTTCCGCAAACAGCTCACCGCAGCCCAGATCATAAACCAGATACTGAGCATTCCGCCCGAAGGGTCGAACATGCAGCCGCTGACCAACGTGGTGTTCATGGGTATGGGCGAGCCGCTGGACAATTTCAGGGAGGTGGAGAAGGTGATACGTATCCTGACCGAGCCATGGGGCCTGGGATGGAGCCCGAAGCGCATCACGGTGTCGACAGTGGGCAAGCTGCCTGAGCTGAAAGACCTGCTGGACCGCACCCAGGTGCATGTGGCCATCAGCGTGCATACCGCCGACACCGCCCAGCGCGAGTCGATGATGCCCGCGCAGAAGGCGTTCCCCATCGCGTCGGTGATGCACCTGCTCAGCGGTTACGATTTCAGCCATCAGCGCCGGCTCAGCTTGGAGTACATAATGTGGCGCGGCGTGAACGACGACATAGCGCATGCCGACATGCTCGTCAAGCTGATAGGCAAGATAGAATGCCGCGTAAACCTGATACGTTTCCACCAGGTGCCGGGCGTGGACCTGAAACCCGCCAGCGAGGAACGTATGCTGATGTTCCGCAACTATCTCAACTCCAAAGGAATCACGGCCACCATCCGCGCCAGCCGCGGCGAGGACATAGCCGCCGCCTGCGGGCAGCTGAGCCGCACCGAATCGGTGTGACCGACCGCACATTTGTAATGAACAGAACCTAAAGTGCGTTAATATATATATTGACACGCTCTAACAAGACCTGAAAACAATGTCTGAACTTCTGAAAGTGGGGATAACCCACGGCGATTATAACGGAGTGGGCTACGAAGTGGCACTGAAAGCCATGGCCGACGAAACCGTGACCGAACTCTACACTCCGGTTTTCTACGGCATTCCGGCACTGGTGGAGAAGACCGCGGCCGATTTCGAACTGGAACTGCCCGAACTCAGGATAATAAACGATGCCTCCGAAGCCGAGGAGGGATACCTGAATATCGTGGACTTAGGCATAAAGGAGGTGAAGCTGACGCCCGGACATCCCGACAGTCAGTCTGGCGCCGCAGCCGTGGCCGCTCTTGAGAAAGGAGTGGCCGATGTGCTGGCCGGCACCATCGACACGCTTGTCACCGCCCCGATCAGCAAGGAGGCCGTGCAGACCGAGGAATTCCAGTTTCCCGGCCACACCGAGTTCCTTGGCGCCCGCTCCAACAGCAAGCCGCTGATGATACTATATTACGAGGGACTGCGCATGGCGCTGCTCACCACTCACAAGGCCATAGCCGACATCCCCGGTGCGGTGACCAAGGAGAGGGTGATGGAGACAGTCAGGGAACTTGACGCCACGTTGAAGCAGGACTTCGACATCCAGGCGCCCAAGATCGCCGTGCTGTCGCTGAACCCCCACAACGGCGACGGGGGACTGCTCGGCACCGAGGAGATACGCGACATCAGGCCCGCCATCGAGGAACTCGGCGACAAATTCTTAGTGTTCGGACCTTTTGCCGCCGACGGATTCTTCGCCTCAAACTCTTGGCGCAAGTACGACGGCGTGATAGCCATGTACCACGATCAGGGACTGGCACCCTTCAAGGCCCTGGCAGGACCCGAAGGCGTGAACTTTACGGCCGGCCTGCCGTTCGTGCGCACCAGCCCCGACCACGGCACGGGCAACGACATCGCCTGGCAGGGCGTGGCCGACCCGCAGTCGATGCGCCAGGCCATCTATTCGGCCATAGACCTGACGCGCAACCGCCGCCGCAACATAGAGGCCGCTGCAAATCCGCTGCCCAGGATGCCGGAACGTCCCGACCGGGGCGAGCGTCGCGGCGCTCCGCAGGAACGAGGCAATAAACAGGACAAAAACAAAGCGGCGGAATGAATTTCGGAGTAATAGCTGCCGGCGAGGGAAGCCGACTGTCGGAGGAGGGTATCTCGGTGCCCAAACCGCTGGTGGACCTGAACGGCGAGCCGATGATAGGGCGCCTGATGCGGATATTCGGCGAACTCGGCGCCGAGGACGTGGCCGTGGTGACCAACGCCACGCGGCATGAGACGGCACAATATTTAGACGAAATAGCGCCGACATTGCCTTTCCGCCTCCATGTGAAGGAAGCCGTCACCCCAAGCTCGATGCATACCTTCGCCCTTTTGGGCGATATGCTTAAAGGCAAAGGGCGATTCATTACCACCACCGTGGACACCATATTCAGCGCCACGGAGTTCGGCAAGTACGTGCAGGCGTTTCAGAACGCTCCGGCCGACGTGGACGGGATGATGGCCGTGACCACATACATCGACGACGAGAAGCCGCTGTATGTGCGCGTGGACGACAGGATGGACATAACCGCATTCCTGGACAAAGACCCAGAGCCGAAATATATCTCCGCCGGCGTGTACGGTCTTGACGACAAGGCCCTTGACGTGCTGGACGGGTGTCTGGAATCCGGCGTGAGCCGTATGCGCAATTTCCAGCGCGCCTTGGTGGAGAACGGGCTGCGCCTCAAGGCGTCGGACATAGGACGCGCCATCGACCTGGACCACGCCTCGGACCTGGAGCTGGCCAGAAAAATCACTAAAGAGGAGAAAGAGGAGATATAGTAATGTCAGCTATCAAGATAGCCGGCGTGATGAGGGCCGGCGCATATTCGCCTAACCATATCGGGAACGATGCGGCCATCTTCAATGCGGTGGCCGACCATCTGCGCAAGCGCGGCTGCGAGGTGAACGTGTACAGCGAAGATGAATTTCAACGCGCGGAAATCACCGAGGATACGGTGCTGAACATGTGCCGCGAACGCGAGTCGGTAGCCAAGCTGCAGAGCCTGGAGGAGCAGGGGAAGTTAGTGATAAACTCGGGCTTCGGCATCGAGAACTGCACGCGCGAGCAGATGACGCGAATGCTGTTAGGCAACGGCATACCTTATCCCGACTCACTGATTGTGAACACCAACGAGGATGTGCGCGCCGAGCTTGAACGTGCCGGTTTCGGCAGCGTATGGATCAAACGCGGCGATTTCCATGCCATGCACAAGGAGGACATATCCTATTGCCGTCATGCGGAGGAGGCTCAGGAGATGCTGCACGAGTATTATTACCGTGGCATAAAGCGCGCTGTCATAAACCGCCATCTGGTAGGCGACCTGGTGAAATTCTACGGCGTGCGTGACGAGCCCTTTTTCTTCTGGTTCTATCCCTTTGACGAGGGTCACAGCAAGTATGGCTGGGAAGTGGTGAACGGCAAGAGCCAGGGCTTCAACTTCGACTTGGAGGAGCTGCGCGACATCTGTCAGCGCGCGTCGAAACTGATGGACGTGCGTATTTACGGCGGCGACTGCATCGTCGACGAGCAGGGGCATATCAGCATCATCGACTTCAACGACTGGCCCAGCTTCGCCCCCTGTCGCGCCGAGGCCGCACCGGCCATAGCCAAGAGCGTGCTCAAGGCCATAAGGAAACATATCAAACAACAACAGTAACGACTCTGTAATGAGCAATAAAGATAAAAACGAGGAGTATCAGTTGTCGCTGAAGTCGATGGATACGGAGGAATGGTGGGACCTGCACTTTTACCGTCCCATCGGATACTGGTGGGCCAAAATGGCGCGCAAGGCCGGCATCCGGCCCAACGCCATCACCATCGCCTCCATATTCCTGGGCATCGGATCGGGCGTGTGCTTCTATTTCGACAATATATGGTGGAACCTGTTGGGTGTGCTGCTGCTGGTATGGGCCGACTCCTACGACTCGGCCGACGGTCAGCTGGCGCGCATGACCGGCCGGTACTCGCGCATAGGGCGCATACTGGACGGCGTGAGCGGCGACCTATGGTTCGCGGCCATTTACATAGCCATCTGTCTGCGCGAGAACGTCACCTCCGATTTCTTCATGGCCCATCACTGGGTGATATGGGTCATGGCCGTAGTGACCGGAATCTGCCACGGCGTACAGGCCGCAATGGCCGACTATTACCGCCAGTTCCATCTGTATTTCGTCAAGGGCCCGGAGGGTTCAGAACTTGAGAACGCCGACTCGCTCATGCAGAAATACCGCACTATGTCGTGGCGGCGTCAGCCCTGGGCCAAACTGGTGCTGCTGTTCTACATCAACTATACCGTAGGCCAGGAAGCGCGTACGCCCAAGATGCAGAAGCTGCGCCGGCTGCTGCACGCACGCTACGGCAACAACATACCGGTGGAGTTCCGAGAGCGGTTCCGCAAGGCTTCGCTGCCGCTGATGAAATATACCAACATACTGTCGTTCAACACCCGTTCGCTGGCGCTGTTCGTGTCCATACTGATATTCCGTATGCCGTGGCTGTACTTCGCCTTCGAGCTGACGGTGCTGAACATACTGATGGTGTATATGGTTGTAAAACATGAGAATATATGCCATGCGTTCATCAAGGAACTTGAAAATCAGAAGCCATGAATATAGACAAGAGTAAGATAAAGGGAATCATCTTCGATTACGGGGGTACGCTCGACACCGGCGGACGCCATTGGAGCGAGGTGCTGTGGGACGGCTACCGGCAGGCCGGCGTCGAGGTGGACAGGGCTGAATTCCGCGAGGCATACGTATATGCTGAGCGCGAGCTGGCCAGGACGCTCCACATACTGCCGGCGCACGACTTCCACGATATGCTTGACATCAAGGTGCGCATCGAACTCGAGTGGCTGGTGCAGCAGGGGCTGTTCTCGCCCGACGAGGTGGAGGCGAAAGGGAAGGATATAGCGCAGATATGCTACGACTTCGCCCGGAAGACCGTGCATGCCTCCGAACCGGTGCTTCAGGCGCTGTCGGAGAAATATCCGCTGGTGCTGGTGTCCAATTTCTACGGCAACATCGAGACTGTGTTGGAGGACTTCGGAATCAGGAAATATTTCAAGGACATCACGGAGAGTGCTGTATTGGGTATCCGCAAGCCGGATCCGCGCATCTTCGAACATGGCGTCAAGTCGTTGGGCATCCTGCCCGAACAGACTCTGGTGATAGGCGACTCGCTGCGCAAGGACATCGAGCCGGCCGAAAGCCTGGGCTGCCAGGTGCTGTGGATCAAGGGCGAGGGCTGGACCAAAGAGGAGGACGAGCAGACACACCCCAACACCATCTATGCATTGGAGGAAGCGAAAGCGATACTGCTTTGACAACCTGATTAACTTAAGTTAACAAAACAAGCTGATGTTGATATAAAATTAACTAATATTGGCCAAATGCGGGTATTGATAAGAAACTTTAAGATTAGAGGAGCGTAAATAGACGGCTATTTCCTTTGCCGTCTCGACTATTGGGTATAATTTTACGCCCGGAATGCGAAATGTCGGCGTAAGAGTGCCGCAGGGCCGGTCCTGGACCCTTTGGCAACGGATGTTTCGCAGAGAATCAAAAGACAATTATCAATAACACACACAACACAAACTATGTCAACAAAAGCTAAGGCTCCCAATGGTAAACTCGGAGTAATGGTAGTGGGACTGGGTGCGGTAAGCTCCACGTTCATTACCGGCGTGCTGATGACCCGCAAGGGACTTGCCAAGCCGGTGGGCTCGATGACCCAGTACGACAAGATCCGCGTAGGCAAAGGAGAAAACAAGAAATATCTGCACTATAAGGACATCGTGCCTTTGGCAGACCTGAACGATATAGAGTTTGCGGCCTGGGACGTATATCCGGCCAATGCATACGAAAGCGCCATCAACGCCGAGGTGCTGAAGGAGAAGGACATCAATCCCGTCAGGGACGAGCTTGAGAAGATCAAGCCGATGCCCGCCGCATTCGACAGGAACTACGCCAGGCGTCTGGACGGCGACAACGTGAAGCTGTGCCGGGACCGCTGGGACATGACGGAACAGATACGCGAGGATATCCGCCGGTTTAAGAAGGAATCGGGCGTGGAGCGCGTAGTGGTGCTTTGGGCCGCATCGACCGAGGTATATGTGCCGGTCGACGAGAAGGTGCACGGCTCGTTGGCCGCCCTGGAGGCTGCCATGAAGGCTGACGACAAGGAGCATATAGCCCCCTCGATGTGCTACGCATACGCCGCATTGTCGGAGGGCGCTCCCTTTATAATGGGCGCTCCCAACACCACAGTGGACATCCCCGCCATGTGGGAACTGGCCGACAAGACCGGAATGCCCATCGCCGGCAAGGACTTCAAGACGGGTCAGACGCTGGTCAAGTCCGGTTTCGCGCCCATCATCGGCACACGCTGCCTGGGACTGAGCGGCTGGTTCTCGACCAACATCCTGGGCAACCGCGACGGCCTGGTGCTGGACGAACCAGCCAACTTCCGCACAAAGGAGGTGTCGAAACTCTCCACGCTGGAAAGCATTCTCGTGCCCGAGGAGCAGCCAGACCTCTACGGCCACGGCAACGACGAGGACACGCAGTATTATCATAAAGTACGTATTAATTATTATCCCCCTCGCAACGACAACAAGGAGGGCTGGGACAATATCGACATCTTCGGATGGATGGGATATCCCATGCAGATCAAGATCAACTTCCTGTGCCGCGACTCGATTCTGGCCGCGCCGCTGTGTCTTGACCTGGTGTTGCTGAGCGATCTGGCCGCACGCGCCGGACGCAAGGGAACGCAGCGATTCCTCAGCTTCTTCCTCAAGAGCCCGATGCACGACTATACCAAGGGAGAGGTGCCCGTGAACCACCTGTTCCAGCAGTATACCATGCTGAAGAACGCCATCCGCGAAATGGGCGGTTACGAGGCTGACGAAGAAATCGATTGAGGCTCACAGTCTCAACCGGTCAAGGTATTAATTATAATAATGAGAATAGACATTCTGACCGTAATGCCCGAAATGATCGAGCCTTTCATCGGCTGTTCGATCCTGAAGCGGGCGCAAGACAAAGGACTCGCGGAGATTGTGGTGCACAATCTCCGCGATTACACCACCAACAAACACCGCAAGGTGGACGATTATCCGTTCGGCGGCGAGGCCGGCATGGTGATGCAGATACAGCCGATAGACGCCTGTATCTCCGAACTTAAGGCACAGCGCGACTACGACGAGGTGATATTCACCTCGCCCGACGGCGAGCAGTTTGACCAGCCAATGGCCAACCAACTGTCGCTGCTGCAGAACATCATCATACTCTGCGGCCATTACAAGGGTGTGGACTGGCGGGTGCGCGAACATCTGATTACTAAGGAAATATCCATCGGCGACTATGTGCTGACGGGGGGCGAGCTGCCGGCGGCCGTGATTGCCGACGCGGTGGTGCGCATCATTCCGGGCGTGATCGGCGACGAGCAGTCGGCCCTGTCAGATTCATTCCAGGACAATCTGCTGGCGCCTCCCGTGTATTCGAGGCCCGCGGTTTATAAGGGATGGGAAGTGCCTGAGATTCTGCTGTCGGGACATGAGGCCAAGATTGCGCAATGGCGCTATGACATGGCGTTGGAACGGACCAGGCGTCTCAGGCCTGACCTGTTGGGAGAGAATCCCGAGTAACGGTCGGAAATTTGGAATCCGAATTCTGGAACAATTCATAGGAATCCGAATTCTGCAACATTTCAGGGATAAAAATAAAACGGGATGCAAGGCCTCGGCCTCCATCCCGTTTTGTCGCTTTAGCATTGTTCTACTATTTAGGCAATGTCTGCGACAATCACCTACTATATAGACGTAAAAATTGTGCGTTTAGTTTAATCGGACGCAAAATTTTTTTCACTTTTTTGCGTTGAAATTTTTCTTATCGTCAATATTTCACGTCATATCCCTGATCCTTAAGGTATTGCAGGATTCGGTAATTCATGGCGTGGTCGTAATACTCTATGATGTGCTTGCACCAGTCGTTGGTGGTGGTGCCTCCGGCGCGGGTCCGGTTGTATTCCGTCACGGTCTTGTCGTAGGCAGCAAGCTCGTCGGTCAGGTGCTCGTCGTCGTGGCGGTAATGGTTGTGGTGGAACACCAGGCTCTCGGGCTGTTTGGGCTTGAGGTCGGGCTGCTCGCGCGGTATGCCTAAGGCCAGTCCGCATACAACGAACACGCCCTTGGGCAGCTGCAGCAGCTCAGCAATGCGTTTTGGGTCGGCGGTGCGGAGGTAGCCGATGCAGTTGCATCCCAGTCCGCATGCCTCGGCGGCAACTACGGCGCTCATCATGGCCAGCGAGGCGTCGATGATGCCGATGGTCACGCCGTCCATCGTGTCGTAGAACGCGGGCATCTCCACGCCCTTGCGCTGTGCCAGCATAGAGATCTTGTTGTAATCCGAGCAGAATATCAGCAGACGGTTGCATGTCTTCAGCTGTTTCTGATTGGTGATGGCGTACAGTTCCTCCTTCAGCGGTTGGTCGTCTATCTCTATTACGGAGAATTGCTGGCCGTTGTAGCTGGTGGGGGTGTTGCGCACGGCGGCGCGGATGAATTCCATGGTCTCCGCAGGTATCGGCTCGCGCTCGTAGCGCCGGATGCTGGTGCGGTCCAGCAATGATTCTTTTACACTTTTCATATTCTCAGTATTAAGTAAAAAACCGGCAGACGTTTGAAAGTCTGCCGGCTTAAAAGATCCACACCAAAGGAATGTGACGAAACTCCGAACGACAGGATTTGAGTGCCCTCAATCTTTGTAATCCGCCTTGTGACTCGGGGAGTCAACGCCTTGCGGCGCGGGGCCCGCCATTAATTGATAAGCTTGTCTCGGCATTTCTGATAAATTTGATGAGTTTCCCAATTTGCTTTGATGTGGGATATCTTGATTCGGTGTCCGCACTTTAGCATCCGCCAGATCCTTTTGAATCTCGATGCACCTGGGCGTGACTCCCGTTTCTGATATTCTCATTCTCCGGAGGCTCTCTTGCCCCCTCGTTTTCCATTACAACGCAAAGTTAATACACTTGGTTTATATTTGCAATACCACCTGCTATTTTTTTATCGACATCTGCACCGAATCTTTCATTTAAAGTCTGTTTTGAAAGCCTGTCCTGAAAGTCTGTCTTGAAAGACTGTTTTGAAAGCCTGTCATGAAAGTCTGTCTTGAAAGACTGTTTTGAAAGCCTGTCCTGAAACTCTGTCCTGCATTGTTTCTCCGAACAGATCCGCTTTCCCGAACAGATCCGCTTTTCCGAATAGATCCGTCTTTCCGAACAGATCCGGTTATCATTACAACGAACGTATTGCCCCGGAGGGGCTGTTTCTCATTAACCCCACGATGGTTGACGGGCGCGAAGCGACCGGAAGCCTTCGTGGGGGAGAGACGGATGCAATACAGCTTGGTCGGAGACCATGCCGCTGTACTTCCGCACCCACGCACCCCCGTCATGCTATCGTGGTAAGAGGCGAGAGACATGGTCTCCGACCAAGCAGTATCGCACAGGTCTATCCCCACGAAGGCGGTCCCGGCTGTCGTCGACCCCGTCCATCGTGGGGTTAGTGAGAAACAGCCTCTCCGAGGCAACAAGTCCGATGTAATGACAGAGCAGCCCGTCCTTAGAGGAGCAGCGTTTCTTATTAAGTCCATGTAAGATTAAATGCAAGAGCCTTGTATCCATCTATCGTCCTTCATATTATTCTGCATCTTTCGTCCTTTGTATTATTTTGCATCTTTCGCCCTTTATATATAATAATGGTGGATATAATATAAGAATGGTATGATGAGAATGAAATATAGTGGAAAGAAATGTGAACTCCGATTGATAACGCGGAGATTTTAGGCACGGTTTCTGAGTAAAAGGCAGGGTTATATGTCCTGCTTGTGTGTTATGAACAATATGGTGCGGATAATTGTTGCTTGAAATTAATATAAATATATAAATATTAACATTTATTAATTCGATTGAATATCAACGAGTTAAACGGATAAGTAAAGAAAAGTTGAAAAAATATCGTAAAAGTAC
>ENA-UALF01000480-UALF01000480.1-human-gut-metagenome-genome-assembly--contig:-NODE-480-length-20383-cov-22.631641_pt1 | contig 20383 bp, 14 predicted proteins | sample MGYA00243698_ERZ654464 | MGnify/ENA primary metagenome ERZ654464 (study PRJEB26926, sample SAMN06164595) | human gut metagenome | biome: ENVO:00009003; feature: ENVO:2100002; material: ENVO:00002003...
GCTGATGCCTCTGCACGTTGAGTAGCACTCAAAAATTATTTAGGACAATATTGCAAAAAAGTAAAAAATAACGGATTTTTATTTGTAAATCCTTTAAATATTGCTATATTTGTGGTCAAAATCAAAAACGGGAATAATCGGTCTAAAAAACCTTATAAATCAACCCGCAACACACACCACATCGCAAAGCATAATCAATATCAAATACACACACCAATGAACAAGACAGATTTGACGAACGAGATCGCAGCCAAAGCAGGGCTGAGCAAAGCTGATGCCAAGAAGGCACTTGACGCAACACTGGAGAGCATCGCACAGGCACTCGTAAACGAGGACAAGGTGCAGCTGATCGGCTTCGGCACATTCGCAGTGGTTGCCAAGGAGGCCCGCACAGGCATCAATCCCCGCACTAAGGAGAAGATTGAAATCCCCGCCCGCAAGGTTGTGAAATTCAAACCGGCTGCTGACCTCGGAAAGTAATTTCGCCATCAGCGACACATCAAAGCGAGTCCCCGGGGATTCGCTTTTTTTCGTCTCCATGCGGTTTCAATGCCGGTTTGCGGCATCAAATTTGTTATGTGACAGAAAAATGTTAATTTTGCGTTCTATATATTATTATTGAATCATAAGCAGCATAATGACAATAGAGGAGGTAATATCGCAGGGAGTGGCCGGAGCTCTACACGAGCTGTACGGACTCGACATAGATGCGGCGAGCGTATCGCCTGCACCCACAAGCAAGGACTTCGAGGGCGACCTCACGGTAGTGGTGTTCCCGTGGCTCAAGGCCTCGCACAAGGCTCCGCAGGTCACGGCCCAGGAAATAGGACAGTGGCTGGCCGACCATGTCGAGGCAGTGGAAAGCTTCAACGTCGTGAAGGGTTTCCTGAACATCACGGTCAGCCCCCAATGGTGGCTCTCGGTGTTCCACGGCATCAAGGCCGACCGGGACTTCGGCCTGACCAAGGCCGGTGACGACTCGGAACTGGTGATGGTGGAATATTCCAGCCCAAACACCAACAAGCCCCTGCACCTGGGACACGTGCGCAACAACCTGTTGGGATATTCGCTGTCCGAGATACTGAAGGCCAACGGCTATAAGGTGATCAAGACCAACATAGTGAACGACCGCGGCATCCACATCTGCAAGTCGATGCTGGCATGGCAGAAATGGGGCGAAGGCGTCACTCCCGAATCGTCGGGACAGAAGGGCGACCACCTGATCGGCGACTTCTACGTGCTGTTCGACAAGCACTTCAAGGAGGAAGTGAAGCAGCTGCAGGCACAGGGCATGAGCGAGGACGAGGCCAAGGAGGCGTCGCCGCTGATGAAGGAGGCCCGCGAGATGCTGGTGAAGTGGGAGCAGAACGATCCCGAGGTGCGCAAGCTGTGGGAAACGATGAACTCGTGGGTTTACGCCGGTTTCGACGAGACTTACCGCAAGATGGGCGTGGACTTCGACAAGATATACTATGAGTCGCAGACCTACCTGGAGGGCAAGGAGCTGGTGCTGAAGGGCCTGGAGGAAGGCAAGATGTACCGCAGGGAGGACGGTTCCGTATGGGCCGACCTTACGCCCGAGGGCCTGGACCACAAGCTGCTGCTCCGCTCGGACGGCACTTCGGTCTACATGACTCAGGACATCGGCACCGCCAAGCTCCGTTTCCGCGACTTCCCCATCGACAGGATGGTGTACGTGGTGGGTAACGAGCAGAACTATCACTTCCAGGTGCTGGCCATACTTCTGGACCGCCTCGGCTTCAAGTGGGGCAAGGACCTGAAGCACTTCAGCTACGGAATGGTCGAACTGCCCGAAGGCAAGATGAAGAGCCGCGAGGGTACCGTGGTGGATGCCGACGACCTGATCGCCACGATGGTGGCCGACGCCACCGAGACCGCTGCCGAACGTCTGGCCGAGATGCCCGAGGACGAGGCCCGGGAAGTGGCCCGCAAGGTCGGTCTCGGCGCGCTGAAGTATTTCCTGCTGAAAGTCGACCCCAGGAAGAACATGCTGTTCAACCCCAAGGAGTCAATCGACTTCAACGGCGACACGGGTCCCTTTATCCAGTACACCTACGCGCGCATCCGTTCGGTGCTCCGCAAGGCCGCAGAATCCGGTTTCGACGCCGACACCGAGGTGCTGGCCGAGCCCAACAAGAAGGAGGCCGCGCTGATTCAGAAGATCGACGATTTCCGAAACGTCGTGGCCGAGGCCGGCAAGAAGTACTCCCCCGCCGTGATAGCCAAATACTGCTACGAGCTGGCCAAGGAATACAACCAGTTCTACCACGATTTCTCCATACTCAAGGAGGAGAACGAGCCGGTACGCAACCTGCGGCTTGAACTTTCTGCAGTCACGGCGCGAACATTAAAGGCCGGTCTGGCCTTATTAGGTATAGAGGTACCCGAACGCATGTAACGGATTCGGAGTTTCCGGAGCGTTCAGATCCCTCTGATCCCTCTGATCCCTCTGATCCCTCTGATCCCTCTGATAATTTTGATTACAACACTTAACTATGGAATATAACAATCAGACCACTCCCCCGTCGTTCTACGACAGCGGAGCCGTGACACGGCAGACCAACGCCGTGATGAAGCGCGTGTACGTGCGCATGTTTATAGGACTGCTGGTTTCAGCATTCTGTGCCCTCGGCGTGGCCTCGTCGCCCGCCGCACTCTCCTTCTTCTTCGGAAACCAACTGGTGTTCTGGGGAATGCTCATCGCCATGCTGGTGATGGCCTTCGTGATTCCGGCACGTCTCAACAAGATGTCCACCGGAGCCGTCCTGAGCTGTTTCATCGCCTATTCGGCGCTGATGGGCTGCTGGCTCGCTCCCATATTCCTTGTATATAAGCTTGGAACCATCGTCTACACTCTGTTCATCACGGCCGGAACGTTCGGAGCCATGTCGGTTTACGGATTCTTCACCAAGACCGACCTGTCAAAAATGGGATCATATCTTATAATGGCACTGTTCGGCCTGCTCATCGCCATGGTTGTCAACATCTTCGTGGCAAGCAGCACATTCGACTGGATCATTTCCATCGTGGGCGTATTGCTGTTCGTGGGTCTGACCGCCTGGGACACCCAGCAGGTGAAGCAGCTCTCGGCCATGAACCTCGATCCCGCCATGGCCGACAAGCTCGCCACCATGGGCGCCATGAACCTCTATCTGGACTTCATCAACCTGTTCCTGTTCCTGCTCCGCATCCTGGGAGGCAGCAGCCGCGACTAATCTTACCGTGATATGGATACTAAGAAACTGATTGAGGACATCACCGAGGCCGTGAAGACATACATAGCCGACGAGGAGATGTATGACGACAACACGCAGGTGGTGATCAATCCCGCCGACGGCGTGGTGTCGCTGGAGACCGACGACACGGAGGATGACCTCGACGAGAGCCTGGACCGTTACGACGTGATGGACCTGCTGCGCATGGACGCCGACGGCCACTGGACTCCGGACCCGGACGCCATCCGCACCGCAGCCGAACAGACTGTGCCTGATTGATTCAGACAATAGTCTAAAATATTCATTTATGTCCCTGATAGTCAGTTTAGACTTCAGGGACTTTTCCTATTTAAAAAATCTTATTAATTTTGCGTCATAAACGTGTGGCGGAGTGATCCGCGCTCAATTTCACTATACTATCATACTATCTTTAAATATTGCTGTCCGATAAAACTTTTTGAGGCAAAATAAAATTAGGACTGATTCCATTTGCAGGAGTCAGTCCTTTTCGGTTACTTTGGTTTCGCCAAAAATCAAATACAACCGATGCGCAAATATTGTCATTTTAGCGGACAGCCGCTCTATGGTCAGGTGATAAAATTGCTTGACAAGTCAAAAATTCTTCAATTCAGCCGTAAAAACGGTGGAGAACGCTATATCAAGCACTTCAACTGCTGGATTCATCTGGTGGTGATGCTCGGTAGTTTGACAGTACGATTTCTGTAAATATTTGACTGGCATATTTGTATATGTCAAATTTTATTATTATCTTTGTCGCGCATATCGCTTGCAGAAGTCCTAAACGGGCTCGCGGGTGGGTATACAGACATGATGATGCGTTTACCGACGCTCATTCTTGACATACGGAAATCTGGAAAATTTCATTATCACTGTCAGGAATGCGGCAACTGTAGACGGCTTGAAGTATGTAGTCAAGTCCTGATTTTCCATAAAAGTCGGGACTATGAGATACATATACGCGTGAGGCCTTCTGCAAGTTGCCCGTTCAACAGTGATGGGCAATTCCAGAGCCTCCGTATGTGGAACGGGTAGCAAGTATAGACTCTCACGCATTTTTATATTAACGGCCGATACAGGGAGTCCCGGCATAATGACTTGACATGCACATAAAGACTCTGCTGAGTTCGTTTTGTCTGCTGATTGCATCGCAGACATTGGCTGTGACCATCAATGGACTGAATTATTCACTTTCGGGAACAGAAGCCACCGTAACCGGAGCTGCCGACAAGAACAGCACCAAAATCGTAATACCCGCCACTATAGAGTACAAGGGGAAAACTTATAACGTCACCGTTATCGGCACAAACGCATTCCACACCTGCAAGAAACTGGAGGATCTCGTGATAGAGGACAGCGATACCCCGATAGCGGGTGTGTGGTATACCAACAGCAGCGGCTGGTATGTGCAAAGCATCCCGTTCCAGAATTCACCCCTGAAAAATATATATCTTGGACGGAACACATCGGTACATATTAACGACAAGATTTACCACAACCTCCCGCTCTGTAATGTAGGGAGTAATGTAAATGTAACTGTCGCGGGGGGCACCACCCAGATTAACACCCTGACTTTCAAATCCGTTGATATGAAATCCGTCACCATCGGCGGCTCTGTCGAGAACGTCTATACCAAAACGTTCACGGGTCAGACAAACCTGAGGAAAGTAGTGTTGAGTTCCGGAACCTCCGCAATTAATTTTGTGGATGGTGATGCATTCCCGGATTCTCCTCTGGACAGTGTGATTGTACATCGGGCTACATTTTTGGCATCACCCACTTCTAATGCAAAAGGATTTTATAATAACAAGAATATCAAGCACGTCATCTGCGGCACTCCGTCCATAGCTAAATACCAATTCTATTGCCCGAATATCGAAACACTTAGGATATTGCCCACATGTACGGAGGTTGCAACCCAGACCGCCGGACCCTGGACCCTGAAAAAGCTCTTCATTGACGATAGCGATCAGGAGTTAACAATGGACATGTCCACTAATGGCAACGTGTTGGACAGCATTTATATAGGACGATCTGTTCCGGAAATCAACAGAAAATACAATTCCAAAAAATTGGAAACAGGTCCCCTGTTGCTCAATATTCCCAATTATTTATGTAGCGGCCATTCAGAAATAGAATCGGTGACGCTACACAATAATGTCCGGACTTTAGGAGAGAGAGCTTTTTATGACTGTAAAAAACTGACCAGCATTCATTTGCCGGACGGCATAACAACAATAGGAAAAGAGGCTTTCTGCGGTTGCGCAGAACTGACTTCCATAAACATACCCTCAAGCCTCGAAGTAATCCCGGAGGCAATGCTGAAGAATTGCAAGAAATTAAACGGCGTCCTGACCATCCCCACACATATCAAGAAAATAGGGGAAGATGCTTTTGATTACTGCGGATACCAAAAAATGATAATCACGGATAGCCCGGATCCTCTTGAGTTCGGTTCGGGGTCACCTATTTACGGAACTAATCTGGAATATCTTTATATGGGCAGACAACCTGCAAGGACGGAAAGGGGATATGATTTGCTTTCGGGTAACATCGGCACTTTGGAACTTGGGTCAAATGTCACATCGATAATATCGAATTTCGGAATAGGGAGTGGAAAGACAAAACATCTGATACTGTCTGAAAACATAAAGACTCTGACACATTTTATGTTCGCATCCTGTTCAAAGCTGGAAACGATAAGATGCAAATCGGAAATTCCGGCTTTCACAATCGGCAATGATGATCCTCGCATATCATCAGACAATTACAAAAATGTTGTCGTTACCGTACCCGTTGGAACTAAGAAAACGTATCAGGCAGACAAAATATGGGGCAAATTCCAACATATCAGATGCGACGAATACATTGTCAGAGTCAGATATAATTCCGATGGCGGGACCGTCACGCTTAACGGACTGGATTCAGAAGAATTACGTCTTGCTGAAGGAGAGCCGCTTAAAGCCGAGGCTATACCGGCCGGAGGTTATGTTCTGGATTCATTCATGGTTGACGGCAATAAGGTTGAGACGATCAATTCGACATACGAGATTCCGGAAATCGATAATGACACGGACATAGACATCGCGTTCATTCCTGACGCCAACACCGGAATAAAACATGAATCATGCGTCGGGATAAAGATAAGCGTATCGTCCGGAACGCTTAAAGTGGACGCAGGAGAGACAGGCTGTATGCTGTTCGACATAAACGGCAATGAGATCTACCGCGGTTCAGGCTCGTTCGCGGTTATCTTACAACCAGGCGTATATATCATCAAGACTCGGAATGACAGTCTGAAAGTCATAATCTAAGAGTGTGTTTACTTTTAAATCAAATTAAGATTGAGAGGATTTTTTGAGATGATTTTGCAAGCCAAGGAGGGAGCGGTGCGGGCACCGTGACCGACGAAGCTTGGCAAAATCAGCCAAAAAAGACCTCAAGATTAATTTGAAGTTTAAATAATCACTCTATTCATTTGTTAAAACGGTTTAAAAGTAAACACACTCTAAATAGCCTCAATACACAACATGTCAACTAAAATGAAAACCGGATTTAATACCTTAATGGCGGGAATCGGGCTGTCAATCCTGTTGGCATTCGTGCCGATTACCGCCACAGCCGGCTCCGGAAGACTTGCGATTACTACCACCGACGAGAAAGTGACGTATTTTGAGTTGGCATCTTCCCCTCAGATTAAATTTACCGCCAACGAAATGGCCGTAGTGACAGAAAACGGCGGCGAAATCAGATTTCCATTGGCGAATCTGAAAAACTACGTATTCAAAAACGCCGAATCGGGCCTGTCAGATATTGGCGTCGATAACGGGCAGGTCAGAATATCTGTAGTGGGACGGACGCTGACATCTTCAGCAAGCGATATCAACATATATTCCATGACAGGGCACCGGGTATTGACATCGACCGGTTCGGCAGGAACACCTGTTTCACTCGAATCCCTGCTTCCCGGCGTTTATGTGGTCAACACGGGTGGGTCATCCTTTAAAATCTCGCTGAAATGAAACAGATACACCTCATATTGCTTGCGTTGTGCATCTTTCTCTGCAATGACGCAACGGCCAATCCACTATACATTTATAGTTCAAGCCGTGGAGTGATTGCCTTGAACACCAATGAGATTGATTCCATCAATTACGTCCCGGCAACGGAAGAATCCCCGGCGTTGCAGGAATTTTTCACTGCGGACAAATCCTATTCCATTCCGGTGGAAGAAATTGACTCGGTTGGATTCAGGACCCCGGCAAACGAGTTGGTCCCCGACGTAGACCGGACGTCGGATCTTTCCGATTACGTGGTATCTGCAGATATGCTGACATTATATCTTGACAGAAAGACCCCTGCTGACGTGTTGCCCGGGATAGGACAGACTATTTTCGTGGCGGCCGATAGCGTCAAAATGACTTTACCGTTCGCAGGACGCGTCAATTCGGTCAATAATGTTGAAAACGCGATAGCCGTGGAATGCGATCCCGTGGAGCTTACCGAGATATTCAAGACCTATTATGGGGTCTGCGGGGACGAGGATACCCCTGATTTCGGACCGGCCCGGGAACGCAGGTCTTCTGACCACCGAGGATCCGGCGTTTTCAATCCCGGTTCGATTTCCCATAACTGGCATAAGCAGGAAATAACATACGAGTTCAACGAGGATTCTCCTTTTAGCCTTGATGGCGAATCAGGATGGACCACAACGATCACTCCTAAGTTCAGATACAATGGTTATACAATCATTACTCCGGATCATGGTGTCAATGTAGGAGTCAAGGTTATTTCCGATGTGGATTTTGAGGACGTCATAAAGTTTAACGGTTCTATTCAATTCAGTAACGACCAGAAATTATTTGGTGCCAGAAAGGCAATTCCCGATGCTCTTATCGACCTATATTTTGAAATAGGAATCACGGGATCGGCTTCTGCTACCGTGGCAATGGACCAGACTTTTGTCAACAACTATCGTCATGTATTTCAATTTGACTGGTCCAGCAAGGATAAAGGCAACGCATTGAATCCGAAATGTTCGTTAGTAAAAACCGGCGAAAGCCATAAGGGCCGCTGGGCTATTGACGGAAGTATGTCCGGCGGAGTCTATATGGAATTGGGAGTTGCGTTTATCTGCTCGTCAAGTCTTGATATATGCAAGGGAGACGTCCGGTTTGAAAAAGGTTTACAGGCTCAGGGAAATTGGGTGCCTTCTATCAGGGAATCCAAGGATGCCATGAACTCATCCGACTATTATCACCACGTAGAGAATTGTAAGATAGAGAAGGGGCTCTACACATCCGGAGCGGCTGAAATTCACCTGTTCGGATGGAGTAAAAAGTATGACAAGCTCTTTTTTGAGCAGGCCAATACATTCGAACCATTCGAGGAGACCGCTTTTGTGCCCAAATTCTCAAATGTAAAAGCTGAAAAATCCGGCTCTACGGCTAATGCTACCGCCACGGTCTCAGGGTCAACATACCCATGTGGTGTCGGAATGGCAATAACCAATAATAATGACAAGTCGGTTCAAACCGATTACAATTTTCAAAATTATGTAGGGCCATCCTCAACCTTATCCGCTAATTTTACCGGACTGCCGGAATGGGGTAATTTCAAGGTCCGTCCTGTGGTAAATTCAATGGGCGTGGAAATGGTAGCGGACCCGGTCTATGACATTGTTGAAATTCCCATTTTCGGAAGTTACACATGTATCTGGAATACGACTCCGCCGAATGCTAAGTTGCTGTCTATGGTATTGTATGAGAACTATATGTTATCCCAGACATACTATTATGCCAACAGGGGCGAAACCGTGACATATCACTCTTATTTTGCGTGGGAGGATGATTATTTAATCATCTATAAGGATAATGGAGATACCCAGATATGGCATATCGATGAATTGACGGAACAATCATTGGTTATCAGTCAATCCGACGGATTTACATACAATCTGAGGCGTCAATAATACAGATGCTTCATATTATAAAAAGCGGACTTATATAAAAGCCTACTGATATAAAAAGTGAACCGGGCCGGCATCGGATGATGTCGGCCCGGTTTTATGGGGTTGCGGGGATGGGGTTAATCCTCGCTGTTGTTCTTGTCGCGGGGTGTGAAGGTGCGCTGGGGACGGGGTCCGCGGTCGTTGCGGGGTCCACGGTCGCCGCGGTCGCCGCGGGGTGCGCGGTCGCCGTTGCGCTGCGGGCGGGGTCCGCGATCGCCGCCTTCGCGACGGGGACGTGCCTCGCGCTCAACATATCCTTCGGGCTTCGGAGTCAGTACGCGGGTCGACAGACGGTATTTGCCGGTCTTCTTGTCAATCTCTATCAGCTTCACCTGAATCTTGTCGCCTTCCTTCAGGCCGCTGTTCTCCATCGAGTCGAGACGATCCCACGAAATCTCGGAGATATGCAGCAGACCGTCGCGGCCGGGCATGAACTCAACGAACGCTCCGAAGTCGAGGATGGAACGTACGGTTCCGTCGTAAACCTCGCCCTCCTCGGGCTGTGCCACGATAGCCTTGATCTTGGCAAGGGCGGCGTCGATGCTGGCCTTGTCCTTGGAGGCAATCTCCACATGGCCCAGGCCGGTGTTCTCGTCTTCGTCGATGCTGATGGTGGTGCCGGTCTCCTCCTGGATGCCCTGGATCACCTTACCCTGCGGGCCGATAACGGCGCCGATCATCTCCTTGGGTATATCCAGAGTGACCAGACGCGGCACGTGGGGCTTGTAGTCCTCGCGGGCCTCGGGGATGGTGTCGTGGATGATGTTGAGGATGTGCATACGGCCGTCGCGGGCCTGGTTCAGTGCCTTCTCCAGCACTTCGTAGCTCAGTCCGTCGCACTTTATATCCATCTGGGTTGCTGTGATACCCTTCTCGGTGCCGGTCACCTTGAAGTCCATGTCGCCGAGGTGGTCCTCGTCACCGAGGATGTCGCTCAGGATGGCGTACTTCACGTTGCCGGGATCGGAAATCAGACCCATCGCCACGCCGGCTACGGGACGCTTCATCTTGACGCCGGCGTCGAGCAGCGACAGCGTGCCGCCGCATACGGTGGCCATGGACGAGCTGCCGTTCGACTCCAGGATATCGCTGACGATGCGGCATGTGTAGGGGAAGTTGTCGGGGAACATGCGCTTCAGGGCGCGGTGTGCCAGGTTGCCGTGACCGATCTCACGACGTCCCACGCCACGCTGTGCCTTGGCCTCGCCTGTGGAGAAGGGAGGGAAGTTATAGTGCAGCAGGAAACGCTCCTTGCTCTGGTCCAGCACATTGTCCACAATCTTCTCGTCGAGCGTGGTGCCGAGGGTGGTCGTCACCAGGGCCTGGGTCTCGCCACGGGTGAAGATAGCGGCTCCGTGAGGGCCGGGCAGATAGTCCACCTCGCACCAGATGGGACGGATCTCGTCGGTCTTGCGGCCGTCGAGACGGATGCCCTCGTCCAGAACGCAGCGGCGCATTGCCTCCTTCTCCACGTCGTGGTAGTAACGCTTCACCATGGCGATGCGCTGATCCTCGGTGTAGAGGGCCAGCTGCTCCTCGGTCATCTCGGGGAGGTTGGCGATGTACTCGTCGCGGATGGCGTCGAACGAGTCCATGCGCCAGTGCTTGTCGGCGCTGCCGGTCTTGGCGATGGCGTATGCCTTGTCGTAGCACTTCTCGCGAACGTCGGCGCGCAGTGCCTCGTCGTTTATTTCGTGGTTGTATTCGCGCTTGGTCTCCTTGCCGGCCTCTTTCTCCAGCTCCATCACCACCTTGCACTGCTTCTTGATCTCCTCGTGAGCCACCTTCAGGGCTTCGAGCAGCTCGGCCTCGCTGGCCTCGTCAAGCTCTCCCTCCACCATCATGATGTTGTCGTAGGTGGCGCCCACCATCAGCTCGATGTCTGACTTGGCTATCTGGTCGAATGTGGGATCAATCACCCATTCGCCGTCAACGCGGGCCACACGCACCTCGGAGATAGGGCCGTTGAAGGGGATGTCGCTCACAGCCAGGGCTGCCGATGCGGCCAGACCTGCCAGCGCGTCGGGAGCGTCGTTCTCGTCGGCCGAGAACAGCGTCACGTTCACAAACGTCTCTGCATGATAGTTGTCGGGGAAAAGAGGACGCAGCACGCGGTCTACAAGACGGGAAGTCAGAATCTCGTAGTCGTTGCTACGGCCTTCCCTCTTAAGGAATCCACCGGGATAACGTCCGATGGATGCGTATTTTTCTTTGTACTCTACAGTCAGGGGCATGAAGTCCACGCCCTCGCCGGCCTCGCGGGCCGAACATACGGTTGCAAGCAACATCGTGTTGCCCATGCGCAACTCTACAGCACCGTCGGCCTGCTTGGCCAGCTTCCCGGTCTCCAGCGTGATCTCACGTCCGTCGGGCAGCTTGATGCTCTTCTTGATTGGATTCATAAATCTTTATTGTTTCGCTATTCGTTAATCTCGTCGTAACACCACGCGGCGAGTCCGCGTTAGTTCGTTGAATCTTACACATTTCGTGCCAACCTGCTACATTTTGTGCAAAACTCCGCAAAGTTAACAAAAATTCCTTATTTTCGCAAACTTTGGTTTTTTATCGGATTTATGCTAACTTTGTGGTGACTAACCAAAATTGGCATTTATTCCCGAATAACAATGAAAACAAGATATATCATGGCGGCCGCCGGCATTGCGTTGCTGATGACGGCGTGCGACAACAATCCTGAGTTCAAGGTAGAAGGCGAGGTTTACGGAGGCGAGGACAAGACCCTGATTCTGGCCAAGCCTGACTTCGCGGGCCGCTGGACCGTGCTCGATTCAGTCAAGGTGGGCAAGAACGGCGACTTCTCCCTGAAATACGAGGCTCCGGCCAGCCCGGAGATCTACCGTCTGACCCTGGGCGAGAATTCCATTTACTTCCCCGTCGACTCGGTGGAGACCGTGCGCATCGAGACCAGCGCCGACAAATACGGCAGCGACTTCAAGCTGTCGGGCACTCCGCAGGCCGAACGCCTCGACGCATTCGAGAAGGAGGTGATGAAGTATGCGGCTTCCTCCCAAAAGGACGCCGAGGGCTTCAAGCGCCAGGTATATTCCAAATACATCATGGACAGCCAGGGTTCCATCCTGAGCTATTACGTGCTGACCAAGACAGTGGGCGACAAACCGCTGTTCGATGCCACCGACCATGACGATGCCAAGTATTATGCCGCCGTGGCCACACAGTTCGAGCAGTACCGCCCGAACGACCCCCACGGCAAGATGGTGCGCGACGCCGCACTGAACGCCCTGAAGCAGCGCAACACCGCCCAGGGCAAGCGCAAGGTGATAAGCGCGCCGGAACTCAAGGTGCTGGACATCGAGCTGCCAGACGAGAAGGAACAGAACGTGAAGCTGTCGGACCTGGTGGGCAAAGGGAAGCCCGTGGTGGTGGTATTCGCCATGATGAACATGGAGGAATCGCCGGCGTTCAACCGCGAGCTGGCGCAGATATATCAGCGCAAGGGGGGCGCGGTGCAGTTCTATCACATCAGCTTCGACGCCGACCAGTACGCCTGGCGCGAGGCCGCGCGCAACCTGCCCTGGATCACTGTGGTGGATCCCACCGGCGCCCACTCCAACGCCCTGCGCGACTACAACGTGGGCCAGCTCCCGGCGTTCTTCATCTATGACGCCGGAGGCGACCTGCGCGACCGCGCCCAGACCCTCGACGAGCTGAACAAGAAATTAGCATCCTATTGATCATGGACTGGAAAGACGCCTTGGGGTCACTGCTTCAGGAGGGCAACCTGCCCGAAGGAGAACCGGACGCTCCCGAAACCGAAGCTGCGCCTGCCGACTCAAAGACGGTGCAGAAATCTCCCGTGCATGTCCTGATAGAAAAAAAGGGACGTGCCGGAAAGACCGCCACCATCGTGGAGGGATTCGACTGCCCGGACGAGACGCTGCAGGAAGTGGCGCATCAACTGAAACGCCGGCTCGGCGTGGGCGGCTCCGCCCGTGGCGGCGAGATTCTGATTCAGGGCAATCTGCTTGCCAAGGTCAAGGAGACCCTCACGGACATGGGATATAAAGTCAAAGGGTAATGCTGACTCTGCAGAAAGCATCGGCCGGGTCGGGCAAGACGTACGCCTTGACCCGGCATTTCATTCACTTCCTGATCGCTGTCAAGCCGGAAGGGGCGTCCGCATACCGTCTGCGCACCGACGACGAGATTCTGGACGGCATTCGCCGCATACTGGCCATCACCTTCACCAACAAGGCCACCAACGAGATGCAGATGCGCATCATCGACAAGCTGGACGACCTGGCCAACTATAACGGAGGCCCGGACCGCCCGGATTATCTCGACGACTTCATGAAGGAATTCAAGGTGCCGGCCGGGAAGATAAGCGAGATTGCAGGCAACGCCCTGAAGATGCTGCTGAACAATTATTCCGACTTCAACGTCTCCACCATCGACTCGTTCTTCCAGCTGGTGCTCCGCACGCTGGCTTACGAGTGCGGCGTGATGGACGCCTACCAGGTGGAACTTGAAAGCAACTACGTGTCGCGCATGGGCCTTAACGGCGCGCTGGATGCCGTAGACAATCCCCGTGACCCGGATTCCCGCGAAATCAGGATATGGCTGCAACGAATCATGGACAACGAGGAGGGCACGGCATGGAACATATTCCAGAAACGGGAGTCCGGCCATCCCAACAGCTCGACGCCCTATCAGTCCCTGCTCGCCGACTTCCAGCGCATCGACAACGAGGAGTTCCGCAAGATACGCGGCACACTTGAGGAATACCTGAACGACAACACCGACATCCTGAACCTCTACAATGAGCTGGAGGACAAACATAATAAGGAGAAAAGACTGCATTACCGCGCCATGACCGCCGAGGCGCAGGCTGTCATAGACACGGCCACCGACCCGGACCAGCTGACGGCCACGCGCACGGATGCCGGCAAGCCCTTCGGCGCGGCCCGGAAGATACTGCAGCTCAAGCCACTCAGGTTCAAAAGCGTGACATTCCTCGACCCCGACAAATTCTGGGGCAAGAAGTCGATAGAGGCCAATGTGGCCAAGGACAGCCGTTGGGCCGCGCGCAAGGAACATTACCTGAAGATGCAGGAAGCATACGGACTGTGGCAGGCTTCGTTCGAGACATTGTGGGAGTCCCTGCGTGTCAGCTTCCCCTTCCTGGGGCTGCTCAAGGCCGTGTCGAAGCGGCGCCTGGACTACCTGCGCGAGAACGGGGCCATGGAACTCGGCGAGACTTCCATGATCCTGCACAAGTTCATCAAGGACACCGACACTCCCTTTGTGTACGAACGTCTCGGCACCATGCTGAACCATCTGCTGATAGACGAGTTCCAGGACACGTCCGAGATGCAGTGGGTCAATCTCAGCCCTTTGGTCAGGGAGAGCCTGTCGCGCGGCAACGACAACCTGATAATCGGCGACGCGAAGCAGAGCATATACCGGTTCCGCAACGCCGAGCCGGAACTGATCAACACCCGCGTGGAGCGGGAGCTGAACGGAGAGTTCGGCGACGGGGCCGTGGAGATAGCCGGCCACAGACCGTCGGAAAACGCCAACTGGCGCTCCGACCCGCGGATTGTGGAATGGAACAATTCGCTGTTCAGTTTCATCATACGCCATCTCGGCGAGATTGTCTCGCCCGATGATCCGGAACGTCGCGCGGCTGTGGCCCGTAAGTTCGGCGACCTGTACAGCAATGTCTGCCAGACACCGCAGCGCAAAGGCCAGGGATATGTCGAAGTCCGCGTCATGGGCCGTGGCGAAAATCCCGAGGACGAGGCATTGACCAAGATTCTCGACACGCTGAAACGCGGCTACAGTCAGAAGGACATCTGCATATTGACACGCACCAACACCGACGGCACGGCCATGGTGGAACGGCTGCAGCGATACAACAGGGAACGCGACCCGGAGGATCCCGACCAGCCGGAACTGGAGTTCATCAGCGAGCAGTCGCTGTTGGTGGCCAGTTCCGTGGCCGTCCGCGACGTGGTGACCATACTCGAAGCCATCAACCGCAGCACGATGCCCAGACGCAATGACGGCAAGGAAGCGGAACACAAGGGTCCCGGCGACATCCGCGACCTGGAATGCCACATACTGCTGTACCGTCAGATGCATCCCGACAAATCAATCGACGAGTGTCTGAAATGCATTCAGGACGAGGTGCTCGACGTCTCGCCCATCATCGATATGCTGCGCGAAATGCAGACCACCGCCCTGCCGGCGCTTGTGGAGGCCATAATCGCCAATTTCATGGCCGGCGAATTCTGGCAGCTCGCCATAGACCAGGCCGCGTTCCTGGCGGCGTTCCAGGATGCCGTCATCGAATACTGCGACGGTCATCCGGCCGACCTCCCCTCTTTCCTGGCCTGGTGGGAACGTAAGAAACGCACCCTGGCCATATCCTCGCCCGAGGACCTGGACGCCATCGCCATAATGACCACACACAAATCCAAAGGTCTGGAGTTCCCCGTGGTGATCATCACCCATCCGCTGTCGGACAAGACCAGGCTTGGCGACTTCGTCAGCGGCAAGGAATGGCGCTGGGTACCGAAGTCGCAGTTGAAACTCGCCGACAAAGACATCGATGACCGCTTCCCTCCATACGTACCCGTGCAGGTCACGGAAAAGCTGAAGGAGACTTCGCTGCGCGACCTGCTGTACGAAAACTACGACCTGGAGACCATGGACACGCTCAACCTGCTGTATGTGGCGTTGACGCGCGCCAAGAACGAACTGTACGTCTACGACCGTATGCCGGAGAAGGATTATGCCGACAAACCGGTGCGCAGTCTGGCCGGTTTCGTGCTTGACTTTCTTGAATGTGACACATGCGACGGCGGCCGGTGGCGCCGCGACGAATGGACCCCCGCGGAGCACCTGTCCTGGCCCGACTCCTACGACAGCGAGGACGGCGTGACCGTCACATACGGCGAACAGCCCTCGGCCGAAACCGTCCTGGCCCGCAAACGGCACGAGGAGGAAAAGAAGCTGGCCGAAAATTCCGGACACCCGGAACCTGAGGCACGCAACGTCCGGGGATATATGTCGGCCATGCCTCCCGAAAGCATCAAGTGCCGCGTGGACAACCTGACCCAGTATGTGGACAGCGAGGATTACGACGACGATGACAGCCGCGACCCGCGCTCCATGGGCAACGTATGCCACGGCATAATGGAGCGCGTCGTGACTTTGGCCGACCTGCCGCGCGAGATACGCCGCGCCGTCATCCTGGGCCTGGTGCCTCAAGGAGCCTCGTATGTGGACAAACTCTCCGAACGCCTGCACGACGCCCCGGCCGAAGTGCGCAGATGGTTCGGAGGCGGCTGCCGCGTCGTGACCGAACGCCCGCTGCTCAATCACCGCAACGACATGCGCCGTCCCGACCGCATCATGATATGGCCCGACGGCTCGGCCGACATCGTGGACTATAAATTCGGCAAACGGATGAACCGCCGCCACGACGCCCAGGTGAAGCGATACGTAGACTATCTGAAGGACACCACCCGCTACACCGCCGTCCGCGGCTGGCTCTACTACGTATTCGAGGACGACCCCGCCTCGCAAGTAATCCGCGTAGCCGATTGACACGCCGATTTGTCGGCAGATCAAGTGACAGTCCGAAGGATCCTGCTCTTTGAGGGGATATATAAAGGATACGCGATATGTTAATATTTTTTAACACGCTCTAATTAAACAAAACAACTTGCTATTCAAATTTATTGATTAAATTTGCAATCGCAGACCGTAACGCAGAAGCCCGGTCAGGGTTCAGTGGCGGGATGCGAACATAATGAAAAGCGTTTACTGCGCTATTTCTTGACTCGTTGAAATCTGGAGAATTTCTTAGGTATAGTCGGGAAATCGGCAAGCGGTAGATGCCTTGTGGATATGTATATTCCATTGTCTTCATGCTTAACCGCATGAAGCATCAATGATACATATTCTGTGTGAGGCTTCTGCATCGTTTGCCCATTCTGCTATACCGGGTATTCCAAAGCCTCAACGAGCGGAAGGGCAACAGTACGGCTCTCACGCTTTATTGTATATAAACGTCTATGAGTGAGCCCATAGCAATTTTAAGGTGATGAAACCATTCAGAATTTCGTTGCTGCTATGTGCATTCCTGTCAGGGTCGCTGTCCGTATTGCCCAAAGATTGCGAGACTTTCGACAGAGACTATATTGTGGAAGGTGCCGGTATTGCCTCGCAAGACAATTATCTTGTCAAAGTTACAGTTTCAAGCAACAATAAGAATCTTGACGATTCAGAATTGGTAACGGCAGCAGTCCATGGGGTAATCTTCCGAGGGTTCGTGATCACGGATAATAATCACACTCAGAAACCAATGTCATCAAACGCACAGGATGAGGTAAGACATCTGGACTTCTATTGCAACTTTTTTTCCAAGGATGGCACAGCCTCAACATTCGGTGATATTATACCCGGCACAAGACAGGTTTTAAAGTCCGGCAAAAAATATAAAATATCTGCTACTGCTAATGTACGAAAGGAATCATTGCGAAAATACCTGACAGATGCGGGTGTGATCAAGAATCTGAACAGCATCTTTTAAATCTTCTAACATGAATACATTAAGAGTTATTAAACAAGCTCTAAAAGCCGTTGGGTTGTATTTGTCAGCGATGGTTGCATTATGTATGCTGAATTCCTGCAAGACCACCATACAGATACCATCAGAATATGCCTATGTGCAAATGCAACCCGAATGCATCTCCTATAATAGTGACGGAAGTTTGGTTTTGCGTTCCTGGGGGATGGGCTCTGATAAAAATTCCGCTATAGAGAATGCAAAAAGGAACGCATTGGAAACAGTGGTGTTCAAAGGCATAAACGGCAGTTGTTTTGTCAGTCCTTTAATATCGGAGCCAAACGTTCGTGAAAGAAATCCGGATTATTTCAACGATTTATTAGGGAATCCGTCAAATTATTCACGCTACATTGAAACCAGCAAAGCCGATTCGAATCAAATACACGCAAAGACCGAATCAATGCAGAATTGGTCCATAGTAGCAACAGTTGATATTAAAGGGCTTAGAAGGCAACTTGTCATGGATAAAATAATACCGGACTGAAATGAGAACAATATATAAGTGTATAATCATAGTTATAATTGTGGTATTGTCTGACATATCCGTATACTCGCAGGCCAAGAAACCGACACTCATGGTTATCCCGGCCGAAGCCTGGTGCATGGAGCGAGGATACTTTCAGACTTATGAAAATCAGGGGAAAGTATCGAAGGTTCCTGATTATGAAACCGCATTTCAAGGGAATTCCGATTTGCTGAATGTCGTGACTAAAATCGGAGGTCTCATGGCAGACCGTCAATTCCCGTTGAAGGATATGCAATCTGCCATACGGGACATCAACAGATCGGAAGCTGAAGATGCAATGACCGTGAGTCGCGGAGGCAGCGGACTGGCAGAAACGCCCGTTGAAAAGTTATTGAGAAGAGCCAAGGCGGATATAATGGTGGAATTGGCATGGAAAATCAATCAACGGGGGCCTAAAAAGTCGGTGACGTACACTCTGCGTGGAATTGACGCATATTCCAACAAACAAGTGGCGGCAGCACAAGGAACGGGGACGCCCTCGTTTTCGGCCGATGAAGCAGTATTGCTGGAAGAAGCAGTTGTCCAGCACATGGACAATTTTCTGGCTCAATTGCAGGCTCATTTTGACGATATGCTTGAAAATGGCCGGGAAGTAGTGATGAACGTAGCCATATTTGACACTGCTGCAGGATTGTCATTCGACGATGAGTTTAACGGAGCTGAACTGACGGACATAATTGATGACTGGATGGCAGAGAACACTGTAAAACACAGGTACAGCCTTTCGGATGCCACGGACAAAAGGCTGAGTTTCGAGCAGGTACGGATACCGCTGTTCCAGAAAAACGGCAACGCGATGGACACTCGTAATTTTGCCGTAGGCCTACGCAAATTCCTAAGCAAACCTCCATACAACATTCCCGTCAAATTGGTAACCAAGGGTCTTGGACGTGTGGAAGTCATCTTAGGAGAAAAATAATATAGTATGCAACGGTGGATAATAGTCGGAATACTGCTGTCAATCCTATCCATTGGCAATGCATGTGTAATTGACATGACGATAGTCGGATCGGAGCAATCTGAAGATGTTCCGAATGAAGTTCTTGATGCACTGTCTTCAAGATTTAAGGAGATAGCCTCTCGTGCCGGAGTCGCCCAGGGGGAAATGGCCGGACGCTTTTTTCTTACGGGTAAATTCAGCAATGTATATGAAGATGTATTGGCCGGTCCTCCCGTCAGGACTGCCCTGCACACGATGTTGACGATTTACATCGGCGACATGGAAAGTAAAGCCATATACTCGGCTGTGAGTCTTGATTTACGGGGTGTCGGGACTTCAAGACTGCGCGCATATATCAACGCGTTAGGTCAGGTAAATGCAAAAAACGAGAACATCAGAGAATTCATAGAGGAAGGGAAGTCGAGAATCATAGAGTATTATGACAATTCGTATCCGCAATTGATTGAAAAGGCAAAGCAGGCATCAGATTTGCGACAATATGACAAAGCCTTGTGGTTATTGTGCCAAGTCCCTGAATGTTCCAAAGGATGGCAAGCCTGCATGGAGTTGATTCCTGCAATGTATGAGTCATATGTCGATTATGACGGTATGGAATTGCTGTCCAAGGCAAGCGCAATATGGAAAGGTTCGCCCAATCCTGTCGGCGCAAGGAATGCATTATCATATCTTCAACAGATAAAGTCAAATTCATCGGCTCATGGAGGTGCCGAGAAACTGATGGAAGAAATAGGGCAGGCGATGAAGAAGGAACGGAATTTTGTGTTGCACTCTGAATACAGGAGCAATATGGATTTGCGCAAGTTACAGTTACAGACAGCTAAAGAAATAGCAGCGGTTTATGCATCGTCCCTGCGCCGACCCGCAGCGATAATCAATTGGATACATTGACAAACAAAAAATAACAACATGATTGGAAAAAGAACCTTATTAGTGATGATTGTGCTGACATCAATGATGTCGGCCTGACTATCCCTGAAAAGTGTTGACAGATTTGAGGGCGATTAACTAATGTGGTTTA
>ENA-UALF01000485-UALF01000485.1-human-gut-metagenome-genome-assembly--contig:-NODE-485-length-20187-cov-6.922114_pt1 | contig 20187 bp, 21 predicted proteins | sample MGYA00243698_ERZ654464 | MGnify/ENA primary metagenome ERZ654464 (study PRJEB26926, sample SAMN06164595) | human gut metagenome | biome: ENVO:00009003; feature: ENVO:2100002; material: ENVO:00002003...
GATCGTCGGCAGCGTCAGATGTGTATAAGAGACAGTATTGAAGCTTTCGGCGGAAACCCGAATAATATTGTGCTTTCAGGTCAAAGCGCAGGGGCTATGAGCGTTGACATTCATCTTTCAAATCCGCTTTGCAAAGGTTGGTTTTCCGCAGCGATAATGATGAGCGGCGGCGGTTTACAGCGTTTCCTCGCAAAACCCCTGAACCCTGAAAAAACAAGAGCTTTTTGGGATAAGATTATTGAAAATGCAGGATGTAAAAGTATAGCCGAGTTGAAAAAAGCGGATAAAGAGGTGCTTTATCGTGCTTGGGATAAGGCATGCAAGGAGGAAAAGCTTAAAAGTATGCTTTACACCCTGCCGGTTTGCGACGGAAAAATAATTACACAGTCAAATTTTAACAACAGGACAATTCCTCAAATGCCTAAAATTATAGGTATTACTAAAAATGATATGGTGCCTGCCGTTTTGCAGGCTATCGATAAAAAATGGGTTTCCTGTGATAAAAACAGCGATTGCTATATTTATTATTTTGCACGCAGCTTGCCGGGCGATGAAAAGGGTGCTTGGCATGCAAGCGATTTGCTTTATGCTTTTTCAACTCTTGATAAAAATTGGCGGCCTTTTGAGGCTGTTGATTATAAAATTTCAAATCAGCTTGCAAAATCCTTTATTGCTTTTGCAAAAAACGGAAATCCCAATTGCAATGAAATACCGGTGTGGAAGCCCGGCACGGCTAAGGTTATGACTTTTTGTGAAAACACAAGGCCGGCACATTGGAACATCCCACAGATTTTGAAAAATACATTTATCGGCGGAGCATCAATATAATGAGATTTAATCATATTTTTAAGCTTACAAACGAAAACGAAACGCACCGTGAATATAAGTGCGATAACGTTAATATCAACATTGATTTCATAAGTGGCAGTGCTTTGCGTGTGGCTGTTTTTAACGATAACGCCGAAATGCTGCCGACCTTTACCGTAAATCCGAATAATAACCTATCCTCTCTCGGCAGAAGCAGATTATCCATGGACGGATTTGACTGTGTTGCGCCTATTGTTGAAAAATTTGAAAATAAAGAGAAATTTGTTCTTGATTGCGGAGTTACCGTTGACCTCGATTTGAATAATTTTATTTTGTCTTACAGTAAAGAGTCAAAGCTTTTGTTCGCAGACAGAGCACCGCTTGCCTATAATTTTGAAGGCGAATTCGGCAACGGGTCTTATCATTATATTACCAGAGAAGATGACGAGCATATTTTCGGACTTGGCGACAAAAGCGGCCCGATAAATAAAGCAGGTCAGGTTTACCGTGTTGAAACGGCGGACAGTATGGGCTTCGACGCAGAAAAAACAGATCCTCTGTACAAGCACGTTCCGTTTTATATTTGCGAAAATTCTGTTGGTGCTTACGGTATTTATTACGATACAACAGACACCTCTTTTGTTGATTTGGGCAGGGAAATCAATAATTATTACTGCCATTTCAAGTATTTTAAGACGGATGACGATTGCTTGGTTTATTATGTTTTTTTCGGAAGCAAGCTTTCTGTTTTACAGCAATATGCTCGCTTGTGCGGCAAGCAGGCTTTTCCGCCTAAGTGGAGCTTCGATTATTGCGGCAGTACAATGGCATATACCGATGCGCCTGACGCACAAAATCAGATGCAGGGCTTTTTGGATAAAATTAAAGACCTTGATTTGAGCTGCGGCGGATTTTATCTTTCATCGGGATATACTTCAATAGGAAATTTGCGTTGCGTTTTTAATTGGAATTACGATAAGTTCCCCGATCCTGAAAAATTCGTTGCCGATTACAATAATGCAGGAATACATTTAATTCCGAATATCAAGCCTGCTTTTTTGACCTCGCATCCAATGTATGATGAGTTGGCGGAAAAAGGATTTTTTGTTAAAAATGCAGATGGAACACCCTATGTAACGCAGTTTTGGGACGGTGTGGGCAGTTATTTGGACTTTACAAATTCCGACGCCTTCGATTTTTGGGGCAGTCAGGTAACCGAAAAGCTGCTTGATTTCGGAATTGATGCTACATGGAATGATAATAACGAGTTTGATATTAAGGCAACCGACGCTGTTGCCGCAGGCTTTGGCAAAAAAGCTTCTGCGTGCAGAATTCGTCCGATATTAACTTATTTAATGGTATTATCTTCGTACAAGGCGCAAATGAAAAAATATCCAAAGAAGCGCCCGTTTTTATCTACGAGAAGCGGAAACAGCGGTGTAAGACGCTTGGCGCAAACCTGGTCCGGTGATAATTTTACTTCGTTTCACGATTTGCGTTTTTGCCATTATGTGGGAATGACAATGTCCCTTTCAGGCTTTTATTTTTACGGTCACGATTTGGGAGGCTTTTCAGGCGAAATGCCTTGCGAAGAATTGCTTTTAAGATGGATGCAGCACGGCGTTTTTGAGCCACGCTTTACAATTCATTCTTGGAACGGCGACGGCTCTGCTACCATGCCGTGGAGCTATGAAAGCGGCTTGTGCGGCGCAAAGGCGATTTTAAGACAACGCAAAAGCCTGATACCTTATTTATATAATTGTGCTTATAACAGCGTGGAAAATGATGTCCCCATGCAAGCTCCGCCTTATATTTATTACAATGATGAAAATATTGACGTAAATACCGATGCGTTTATGCTTGGCAGAGATGTTTTGGCAAAGTGCGTGCTTGACGAGGGTGTAACTCATGTGTCTGTTTACCTGCCAAAGGGCGACGATTGGTATCTGAACGAAACAGGAAAGCTTTATTGCGGCGCAAGCACGGTAAAGGTCGATTTGCCGTCAGATAAGCCTGTGCCTTATTTTATTCGTTGTGGCTCTGTTTTTCCCATTGATGAGGGCGAGTGCTCATACAAATCCGCAGAAAAAGTCGTTTTTACCGTTTATCCTGTTAAAAACGGCAAATTTACAGCCCGTTATTTTAATGATGACGGCAAGTCCTTTGAATACTTAAAAAACAACTGCGTAAAATTAGAGTTTGATGTAAATTGCGATAACGAAAATGTTGATGTTGTTGTAAATAATAAGGGTAATGTAAAATTTGAGCCTGAAATCAAGCTTGTTTCTACGGATTTGCGTAAGTTGAATGTTTCGGTAAAATAATATCTCCCTTTTGGGACGCCAAAAGCAGTATCAAAATTTGATGCTGCTTTTTTATTTTAAAAGGCAACTATGCACTATGCACTAAAATACCGCCTTAGTTAAATGGATATAATTAACCCCTCCTAAGGGTTAGTTGTGAGTTCGATTCTCGCAGGGGGGGTGCCAAAAGCACAGCCGAAAAGCCTAGTAAAATCAAGGTTTTTCGGCTTTTTTTATTTTTGCAAAGAAACAACAGAAACGAGAAAATCACAAATTTTCATCAGCAAATTCGACCTCTGCTAACAGACAAGGCAGATACACCGACGGGTTGACGATGTTCTTTGCAAAATAATAACAGCCAAAAAAAGAAAACTCAAAATAAAATATACCTAAACACAAAAAGAGACTGGCTACACGATGTAAAAGCTATTCCTACCTAAGACGGTGGCAGAAATGCTCAAAGAACGTTATCAGGAAATTCAGGAATACAAGAAACTGTTCGGTGACGAGTTCCAAGATTTTAACCTCGTATTCTGTAATGCACATGGCAGACCGATGGAGAACCAAATCATCACCCGTGCATTGCAGAAACTAATCAAAGACAGCGACCTACTGCCCGTAGTTTTCCATAACTTGCGACATTCAAGTATTAACTACAAGTTGAAGCACAACGGCAAGATCACAAAATGGTCTTGCCGTTTTCTTTTCGCTTTAATGTGTAGAATTTTTCATATTTATGTGGTATAATCAGTTAGCTAAATAAGAATTTGTAGGTGCGAATGATGAAAACTTTATATATGGTTGGTGGCACTATGGGAATTGGAAAAACAACTGTGTGCCAACAGCTCAAACAGGATTTGCCGAATAGCGTATTTCTTGACGGAGATTGGTGCTGGGATGCAAGTCCATTCCAAGTAACCGATGAAACAAAAGCAATGGTTACAAATAATATTTGTTATTTACTCAATAATTTTCTGAAGTGTTCCGCATACGAGAATATCATTTTTTGTTGGGTGATGCACGAGCAGAGTATTATCAATTCCATACTTGAGAAGCTGGATATACAAAACTGTAAGGTGAAATGCGTCTCGCTTGTAGCGGATGAAAAGACTCTGTGTGAAAGATTGACAATGGATGTAGAAAGAGGTATCCGTTCTGAAGATATAATTGAGCGAAGCATAGCAAGAATACCGATGTATCAAGCACTCAATACCATTAAAATTGATACCAACGCCAAAACCGTGGCTATGATTGCCAATGAGATAAAGCTGTTGTAATACCGTCAAATTCCAATTTAGCGAAGTGAGTAAAATAAATAAAACTCGGTAACAGACCGAGGTACAAGCGATTAAACAAAGGCATCTTGTGGGAATATAACCGTTTTCCTAAATCCGAACCCCTTGCTAATTTCCATCTAATGAAGCGGTCGAAAACGGGGTAAAATTAGCAGTAATTTCGTAATACAGTTTAACACTCAAAGTGCGAAAAAACTTGAAAATACCGGATTATCGGGTATAGAAAGTGACTCCACAACTGAGTTTCGAGGTCACTCCTAAGCGAAAGGTCAGGGGGTTCGACTCCCTTCCGGGACACCAAAAGCAGTATCAAAATTTGATGCTGCTTTTTTATTTTAAAAGGCAACTATGCACTATGCACTAAAATGACGCCTCCTTTTTGTTACACTTGAACAAAAAACATTCTCCCTATTGACTTTAGCGCTTTTAGGTGCTAAACTATCAACATAAACTTTAACACTTTTAGGTGCTAAAGTATTTCGAATCAGAGAGGAAAAATATTTTATGAACAAGACAGTTAAAAAAATTGCGGCTGTAGCACTTTCGGCACTCATGGTCGGCAGTGTATTTGCAGGTTGCTCATCAAATTCAGGAAAAAGCGATACAACAAATAAAAATACATATAATGTAGGTATTTGCCAGCTTACACAGCATACCGCACTTGACAGCGCAACAAAAGGCTTTAAGGATAAGCTCAACGAGCTTGCAAAGGCTGACGGAAAGACAATCAACTTTGACTATCAAAACGCATCAAACGATTCTGCAAACTGTGCTACAATCGTAAATAAATTTGTATCATCAAATTACGACCTTATTTTAGCAAACGCAACACCGGCGCTTCAGGCTGCCGCTACAGCAACAGCTGCAAGCAAAACTCCTGTAGTCGGAACAGCCGTAACCGATTACGGAACAGCACTTGACATTAAAATGAATCCTACAGACCCGACAGGAATTAACATTACGGGTACATCTGACCTTGCTCCTCTTGCAGACCAGGCACAGATGATTCTTGACCTTTTCCCTGACACAAAGAAGGTAGGCGCACTCTACTGTTCAGCAGAGGCTAACTCGCAGTATCAGGTTGACGGTGTTAAAAAAGCACTTGAAGAGAAGGGTGTCAGCTGCACATTCTATTCATTTGCAGACTCAAACGACATTGCAACTGTTGCTAAAAAAGCTGCAAGCGAATCAGATGTTATTTACGTTCCTACAGATAACACAGCAGCTGATAACGGCAGTGTAATTGACGCAGCATGCAAGGCTGCAAACACACCTATCATTGCAGGCGAGGAAGGCATCTTCAAATCAACAAACGCAGTTGCAACTCTTTCAATTTCATTCTACAACCTCGGTCAAAAAGCCGGCGCAATGGCATACGAAATTCTTACAAAGGGTACAGACCCTGCAACAATGAACGTTCAGCAGTCAGACGAGCTTACATACTACTACAACGAGGATCAGGCAAAGGCATTCAAGGCTAACGTTCCGGATAATTACAAAGCATATAATTTCAGCGACGCAAAATAACTGACAACCTATTGACTAATTTAACGGTTTAAAGTATAATAGTGTCAAATTAATAAAGAGCAATGAGTTTCTACTTGTTGCTCTTTAAATTACTTTTAATTGAAAGGTATATAAAATTATGGGAGCTTTTATCAGTGCCATTCCCGGTGCAGTAGGACTCGGTCTTATTTGGGGCATAATGGCAATCGGCGTTTACATCACTTTTAGAGTGCTTGATTTTGCCGACCTAACTGTCGACGGCACGCTTGCAACAGGCGGTGCGGTTTTAGTTATATCAATGATGAACGGAATGAATGTTTGGGTTGCGCTTTTGTTTGCTTTTCTTGCAGGCTGTATGGCAGGTCTTGTTACAGGCGTGCTTAACACCCTGCTTGGCATACCGCCTATTCTTGCAGGTATTTTAACTCAGCTTGCACTTTATTCAATAAATTTAAGAATACTCGGCAAATCAAATCAGGCGCTTTCAATTTATAAATATCACGTGCTTGCAAGTATGACTGATATTACGAAGGCTATTATTATAGTAGCAATCTTTGTTGTTGCCATTATCGCAATTCTTTATTGGTTTTTTGATACCGAACTCGGTCATTCAATCCGTGCTACCGGCTGTAACCAAAATATGGCTCGTGCAAACGGTATCAATATTAATTTGACAAAAATTGTTGCGCTTGTACTTTCAAACGGTCTTGTTGCTCTTGCTGGCGGGCTTCTTTCGCAATATCAGGGCTTCGCAGACGTCAATATGGGCAGAGGCGCTATCGTTATCGGTCTTGCCGCAGTTATTATAGGCGAGGTTATCTTTGGCAAAATATTTAAAAACTTTGCGCTCAGGCTTCTTGCAGTTGCATTCGGCGGAATTATTTACTATGTAGTAATGCAGTTTGTTATCAGCCTCGGTCTTAATACCGATGACCTCAAGCTTCTTACCGCTGCTATTGTTGCCGTATTCCTCGGTATTCCTTATCTTAAAGGGCAATATGCTCAAAAGCATATCAAGATAAAGGAGGGCAACAAATAATGCTTGAAATTAAAAATGTTCATAAAACGTTTAATCCTAACACAATTAATGAAAAAAAGGCTCTTCGTGGCATTGATTTAGTTCTCAACGAAGGCGATTTCGTAACGGTTATCGGCGGTAACGGCGCAGGCAAATCAACTATGCTTAATATGATTGCAGGTGTTTACCCCGTTGATTGCGGAACCATTACGGTTGACGGCATTGACGTTACAAAGCTTCCTGAGCATAAAAGAGCCAAATATATCGGCAGGGTTTTCCAAGACCCTATGAACGGTACAGCCGCCGATATGCAAATTCTTGAAAATCTTGCTCTTGCAAAGAGAAGAGGCAATCACAGAGGCTTGGCATTCGGCGTTACAAAAAAAGAAAAAGAAGAATATGTTGAAGTTCTTAAAAGCCTTGATTTAGGACTTGAAACAAGGCTTACATCTAAAGTAGGACTTCTTTCAGGCGGTCAAAGGCAAGCTGTTACGCTTCTTATGGCAACCCTTAAAAAGCCTAAAATTTTGCTCCTTGATGAACACACGGCGGCACTTGACCCTAAGACAGCTAAAAAGGTGCTTGACCTTACGGAAAAAATTGTTGCAAGGGATAATCTTACAACAATTATGATTACTCACAATATGAAGGACGCTATAAATATAGGCAATCGTCTTATTATGATGAACGAGGGCAAAATTATTTATGACGTATCGGGCGAGGAAAAGAAAAATCTTACTACCGCTGACCTTCTTGCAAAATTCAAGGTTACCTCCGGCGGAGAAGAATTTGACAATGACCGTGTTCTTCTTTCAACAGAGGCAGACGAATAAATTTTATACAAAAATATTTTATGGGCGAGCAGTGCTTGCCCATATTTTTTAGGTGATTAGATGAACAACAAAGCAGGTTTATATATTCATATCCCTTTTTGCAAATCGAAATGTCCTTATTGCGATTTTTACAGCGTAAAATATGACAAGGCGCTTAGCGAAAAATACGCCGACGAATTAATCAAAACAATGGCTGATTATTCAGGCGAATTTGACACAGTCTATTTCGGAGGCGGTACTCCGTCGATTTTAGAAAGCGAATTAATCGCCAAAATTTTGACATCTGCAAAAAATCATTTTGACATAGATAAAAATTCCGAAATAACGATTGAATGTAACCCGTCAAAAAACCTTGAAAAAGATTTTTACACCTATGCAAAATGCGGAATAAACAGAGTAAGCATAGGTATGCAAAGCGCAAGAAACGAAGAACGCTTTGCACTTGGAAGAAGCGCAGGGCAAACGGAAGTTGCAAAGGCTGTCAACGACGCTAAAAAAGCAGGAATAAGTAACATAAGCCTTGACGTTATGCTCGGCACTCCCAAGCAAACTCTCTCCTCTCTTGATGAAACTTTTGAATTTATCGACAAAATGAACGTTACCCACATAAGCGCATATATGCTTAAAATTGAAGAGGGCACAAGATTTTTTGACCTAAAGGACAGGCTCGCACTTCCCGACGAGGACACGGTTTGCGAAATGTATTTAAAAACAATAAAATCCCTTGAAGCTCTCGGCTTTAATCAATATGAAATAAGCAATTTTTCTAAGCCGTCGTTTGAAAGTAAACACAATACAAAATATTGGATTTTAGACGATTATTTAGGCTTAGGCAAAAGCGCACACTCCCTTTGGCACGGCAAAAGATTTTATTATGATACCGATTGGTCGCTTAAAAGTGAAGGAGAGGTTGATATTGAGGAAGAACAGACTATGCTCGGCTTAAGGCTAAATTGCGGAATTGATAAATCGCTTATAAAAAAAGACTTTTCACGCTTTGTAAAAATGGGGCTTATGAAAGAAAGCGAAAACAAAATTGCGCTTACAAGCGAGGGAATGCTTGTTTCTAATTTAATAATCAGCGAGCTTTTGTAAACAATAGCCTTAGAGGTGAGTTTATGAAAGGTGAAAAATACAAGAAAAAATATCAATTAAGCAAAGATACGGATTTGACGAATAAATATTTAACTTCCATAACAAATCCAACCGTTCAACCTGACAGAAAAACGGAAATGGGAGTACCTATCCCCGACACTCAAAACGTTGAATACTCAAAGGAATATGAGGAAGAAAATAAGTTATAAAAAAACGGCTGCCACGCAAAAAAGTGACAGCCGTTAATCTTTTATTTTTCTTTATTTTATTACCTTATATCCTGCATCGGTAACAGCTTTTTCAAGAACGGATAAATCAACGTCCTTATCAAGCATAACTTCTGCCTCGCATTTTTCGTGGCTTGCGCTTGCTTCTTTAACACCGTCGATTGCCTCAAGTGCTTTTTTAACGGCAGCCTCGCAATGAGGGCACATCATTCCCTCAATCTTAATAGTTTTTGTCATAATTTTTTCCTCCTTATTTTGAGCGGTGATATTAAGCTTAATATCAACCGGCTTTTTCTTTTTATCACGCTTTGGCGAATGAACTTTTACGAGATTAAGCCTGAGCGCATTAGTAACAACACAAAAGCTTGAAAGGCTCATTGCCGCCGCACCGAACATAGGATTAAGAGTCCAGCCGAATATCGGAATCCACACACCTGCTGCAAGCGGAATACCGATAATATTATAAATAAATGCCCAGAAAAGATTTTCGTGGATATTGGTAAGCGTTTTTCTGCTTAGCCTGATTGCACCCGACACGTCGGTAAGCTTACTGTTCATAAGCACAACGTCTGCCGCATCTACTGCAACATCGGTACCTGCACCGATTGCGATACCCACATCGGCACGTGTAAGCGCCGGTGCATCGTTTATTCCGTCGCCAACCATTGCTACCTTGCCGTAGGTCATAAGTTCTTTAATAACGCTTTCCTTGCCGTCAGGGAGCACATCGGAGATAACGGTATCAACGCCAACCTGCTTGCCGATAGCCTTTGCGGTTTTTTCGTTATCACCCGTCAGCATAACAACACGAATACCCATATTTTGAAGTTCATTAATAGCCTTAGGACTGTCCTCTTTAATAACGTCGGCAACTGCAATTATACCGAGAAGCTTATTATCCCCCATAAACAAAAGCGGTGTTTTGCCGTTTTGAGCAAGTTCTTCTGCCTTATTTTTGATATTATCATCAACTGAAATTTTACTTGAAATAAATTTCATACTTCCGCCTACAACAGTTTTGCCGTCAACATTTGCCGACAAGCCGTTGCCTGCAAGCGCCTTAAAAGAAGTTGTATCAAAGCACTTAGCATTTTTTTGCTCGGCATATTCACAAACAGCCTTTGCAAGCGGATGCTCGCTCTTTTTTTCTATAGAATAAGCAAACGACAAAAATTCGTTTTCATCGCCGAATGCAATAACATCCGTAACCTTAGGCTCGCCTTTGGTGATTGTGCCCGTTTTATCAAGAGCAACAATCTGCACTCTGCCTGTTTCCTCAAGCGAAGCCGCAGTTTTGAAAAGAATACCCGACTTGGCTGCCTTACCGTTGCCGACCATAACCGCAACAGGGGTTGCAAGTCCGAGAGCACACGGACAGCTTATTACAAGAACGGAAATACTGCGTGCAAGCGCATAGCCGAAGCTTTGACCTACAAAAAGCCAAACGCAAAGTGCAACAAGCGCAACACCTATTACACAAGGCACGAACACACCCGATACCTTATCTGCAATCTTTGCAATCGGCGCTTTTGTGGCGGCTGCGTCACTCACCATTTTAATAATTTGCGAAAGTGTTGTATCCTCGCCGACAGCAGTTGCACGGCACTTGATATAGCCCGACTGATTAATAGTTGCACCCGACACCTTATCGCCGACAGCCTTATCAACAGGAATACTCTCACCTGTAAGTGCAGACTCGTCAACAGCCGTTTCTCCCTCAATAATTACTGCGTCAACAGGAACACTTTCGCCGGGTTTTACAACAAAAATATCATTAATCTTAACGTCAGCCACCGCAACAACAATTTCCTTACCGTCTTTGATAAGAGTTGCATTCTTCGGCGCTAAATTCATAAGAGATTTGAGCGCATCCGTCGTTTTGCCCTTTGAATATGCTTCAAGCATTTTGCCCACGGTAATAAGAGTTAATATCATTGCCGCCGATTCAAAATAAAACTCATGCATAAGGCTCATCACTTTTTCGCTGTTGCCTGCAAGCTGAGCAGAAGTCATAATAAAAAGAATAACCGTACTGTAGCCAAACGAAGCGGCTGAGCCAAGCGCAACAAGTGTGTCCATATTAGGGCTTTTATGAATTATACCTTTAAATCCGTTTATAAAGAATTTTTGGTTAATAACCATAACAATTACTGCAAGCAAAAGCTGAGCCAATCCCATTGCGATATGATTATTTTCCATAAATGATGGCAGTTTCCAGCCCCACATCATATGCCCCATTGAAATATACATAAGCGGGATAAGGAATATTACCGACCAAATAAGTCTGTTTCTTATTTTGGGCGTTTCGGTGTCCTTAAGTTCATCACTCGATACACTCTCAGCCTTTTTGTCGTTACCCTTAACGCTTGCACCGTAGCCTGCCTTTTCAACAGCGGCAACTATTGCTTCACTGCTTGCCGTTCCCTCAACACCCATTGAATTGGTAAGCAGACTCACGGCACAGCTTGTTACACCGTCAACAGCATTAACTGCCTTTTCAACCCTTGCACTGCAAGCGGCACAGCTCATACCCGTTACATTATATTGCGTCAAAAAAATCACCTCAAAACTATTTCATTAATTTTTGAAGAGTTTTTAAAAGGTCATCAACCGTTTCGGTTTTGCCTGCCTTAATATCATCTGTAACGCAAGTCTTTATATGCGTTGAAAGAAGCTCTTTATTAAATGAATTAAGCGCCGCATTAGCCGCCGCAACCTGAGTAATGATATCCGTGCAATACGCATCTTCCTCAAGCATACGCTTAATTCCTCTTATTTGACCCTCAATTCTGTTAAGGCGATTTATAAGTGCCTTTTGCTCTTCATCTGTTCTGTGCTTCGTTTTACCGTGACAACAGCAACAGCCTTTATTATTATCATTAGTTTCCATTAAATCACTCCTTATACCCTATATGGGTATCTTGATTATATACCCATATAGGGTATTTGTCAAGAAAAAGGCATAAAAAAATAAAGGCAACCAACGGTCACCTCTACGATGCTCCAAAATTTGCCGCACTACTGTACGGCAAATTTTGAGAGGAGGAGCAACGAAGTGAATGATAAATAACTTTTGCCAAAATAATAAACAAAAGTTATTTTGAGTGATACGCAGTTTGCGACGACGAGGTCGCCCCTACAAAAATATTATCAATTTTGTTTTCTGACTATATCATACTCCGAACCGCTCGGTCTAAAATACCTGCACGTCTTGTTTTGCTCCTCGCAAAAGCGGACATATTCGTCCTCGTCAAGCACAAGCGAGCAAAAACATTCGTCCGTTTCCTCGTCATATTCATTATACCAGCATTTTTCGCATAACAAATCCATAATTATCCCTCTTTCGCATATTCCAAAACAACAAATGAAGCCGTCAGCCTAATGCTTTTCACCCTATCAAGCTTTTCCTTGTCGCTTTCGCTTGTTCTGTAAAAATACGGCGTCATAGAAAACAGCGTTTTTAAATCATCCCTTGAGATATCAAATGTGTTTGAAATTTTATTTTTTGATTTCAAAGTAAAAAGCGAAGTTTCAGGCGCTTTTTCATCATTAAGATACGGTGTATCATAAAGAATATTTTTAAGCTCAATCAAATGATTATCACCGGGAATAACGCTTAAAAGCCTGCCGCCGGGCTTAATTACACGGTAAAATTCCTTTTCATTAAACGGTGCAAAAAGATGCATAGCCGTGTCAATCGAATTATCGCAAACGGGAATATGGGCAAGATTTGCCACAAAATAATTATGCTCTTTGCGAGAGGTTGCGGCAAGGCGCACCATTTCCTTGCTGATATCAAAGCCGTAAAGCTCACCGGAATATTCGTCATAATATCCCTCACCGCAGCAGATATCGAGCACGGTGCCGTTCAATTTTGAGTTGACATAATCACGTAAAAAGGAATAGTATCCCTTTTGCAAAAATTCTCGTCTTGCGTGAGCCGACTCCCTGCTGTCACCCTTTTTGTCCCCGCTTTTAGACGTCAGCAAAAGATTAACATACCCCTGCTTTGCAAAATCGAATGAGTGATTATTGTCACATTTAAGCGTTTTGCCGAAAATATTTAATTTTTCACCGCAAACAGGGCAAGTTAAAATATTCATAAAACTACCTATCAAAATGGGCGACACAACGGCCGCCCCTACGTATAAATTTATCTATTAATGATGGAAAAGGCGGATACCTGTCATTGCCATTGCCATACCGAAGCCGTCGCAACATTCGATAACAGCGCCGTCACGAACAGAGCCACCCGGCTGAGCAATATACTTAACACCGGAACGAGCCGCACGTTCAATATTATCCTCAAACGGGAAGAAAGCGTCAGAGCCGAGAGCAACATTTGTCATCTTTTCGTGCCAAGCTTTCTTTTCCTCGGCAGTGAAAGGCTCAGGGCAAGTGGTAAAATATCTCTGCCATACTCCGTCTTTGAGTAAATCCTCATATTCATCTGAAATATAAAGGTCAATAGCATTATCAGCCTCGCACTTGCGAAGACCGTCAATAAACGGAAGATTGAGCACCTTTTCATTATGGCGAAGCCAAAGATTATCAGCTTTATTGCCTGCAAGGCGGGTGCAATGGATACGGCTTTGTTGGCCTGCGCCTACACCGATAGTCTGTCCGCCCGAAGCGTAGCAAACCGAATTTGACTGAGTATATTTAAGAGTGATAAGCGAAATAAGAAGGTCAATCTTTGCAATTTCCGGAATATCCTTGACCTTAGTAGGCATATCGTCAAAAAGTGACATAGTAAGCTTAGCATCATTTCTCTTTTGCTCAAACTTAATACCGAATACCTGCTTTGTTTCCATTTCCTCAGGCTGATAGTCAGGGTCCATCTTAATGATAAGATAATTACCTCTTCTCTTAGCCTTAAGAATTTCAAGTGCATCATCGGTGTATGACGGAGCAATAATACCGTCGCTGACCTCTTTAACAAGGAATTTTGCAACGCTTGCGTCACATTCATCGCTCAAAGCGGCAAAATCGCCAAATGAGGAAACTCTGTCACAGCCTCTTGCACGAACATAAGCCTGTGCAATAGGAGAAAGTTCTAAATCATCAGGCACCATACAAACCTTGCGATCAACATCGCTGAGCGGTTGAGCAACTGCCGCACCGGCAGGAGAAACGTGCTTAAATGAAGCGGCACTCGGCAGACCGGTAGCCTCCTTAAGTTCCTTAACAAGCTGCCAAGAATTGAATGCGTCAAGAAGATTGATATAACCTGCCGCACCGTTCAAAATTTCAAAAGGAAGTTCTTTACCGTCCATATGAATTCTTGCAGGGTTTTGGTTTGGGTTGCAACCGTATTTAAGCTTATACTCTGTCATCTTTACATCACCTTTCAGTAATTTATAATTTAGATATAATATTTTATACCATTACATTGAAAAATGCAATAGAGAATGATACAATAATTCAAGGTGATACAAAATGAACGGCATATTAGCAGTAAATCATTTCTTAAAAGGCGAAAAATATGACACACTTCACAAGCATCTTTCAGCTTCGGCAAAAAAGTGCGGCATTAATCTAAATATTAAAACGAACTTGGAGCTTGCAACGCAAAAGGCGCAGGCTGACTTTGTGCTGTTTTGGGACAAGGACATTAACCTTGCAAGAAGAATTGAAAAAAGCGGTGTTCCCGTTTTCAATTCTGCCGAATCAATTGAAAAATGCGACGATAAAGGCAGAACATATATTGAACTTGACGGCATTGTGCCTCAGCCTAAAACTCTTATCGCCCCAAAATGCTATTTCAAATCAGATATGAGCGAATTTGTTGAAAAAGCAATTGATATTCTCACTTTGCCGCTTATTTTCAAAGAATCATTCGGTTCATTCGGCGCTCAGGTATTTTTATGCAATACTAAGGAAGAGATTTACTCCCACATAAGCGAAAAGCCGTTTATTCTGCAAAAATTTATCATCGACAGCAAAGGTCACGACAAAAGAATTGAAATAATCGGCGAAAAATTTATTTGTGCGGCTGAAAGAGAAAACAAAAACGACTTTCGTTCAAATGTTACTAACGGCGGAACAATGACGCCCTGTAAGCCGACTGAAAAGGAAATTGAAACAGCAATAAAAGCGTGCGAAACCCTCGGTTTAACCTTTGGCGGAGTGGACATTCTTGATGACGGCAGTGTTTGCGAAGTAAATTCAAATGCACATATAATTAACATAATGAACTCAACAAAAATTGACATTGCGCCGTATATTTTTGAAACAATTAAGGAAAAAATCAAATGAGCGGAGTATTGATTTACAGCAAAAAGGAAGCAAAGCGCAACGCCTTTGCGATAAATAAATTTAAAGAAGAACTTGGCGTAACGCTTGCAATTAACGATTATGACGGCACGGCTGATTTTATAATCAACAGGACGAACAACTATAAAATTGCAGAAAAATTTGAGAAAAAAGGGATACGTGTTTTTAACCCCTCCTCCCTCTCAAAGCTTGCAAACAACAAGCAGCTTTGCTACGAATTTATGGAGAAAAACGGCATTGAAATTTTACCGATAAACTACAAGGAAGTGCCTGCGATTAAAAAGCCGATTGACGGCCACGGCGGTCAAGGGGTTGTGATGATAAATGAAAAAGAAAGCTTTGAAAGCGGATTTGTTTATCAAAAGCCTTGCGCCACTCTCGGCAAGGACTTGCGTGTTTGGGCTATAGGAAATGATATAATTACGTCAATTTTGAGGGAAAGCGATACTGATTTTCGCTCAAATTTCTGCCTCGGCGGCAGGGCAACACCTTATAAAATGAACGAAGAAGAAAAAAGCCTTGTAAAAAGAATTTTAAGCCTTGTTGAAAGCGATTATATCGGAATTGATTTTCTTTTTGACGGCGGTCATTTAATATTTAATGAAATTGAGGACACCGTCGGCGCAAGAATGGTATATGATAAAACAGATATCGATATAATAAAGCTTTATTGCGATTATATAAAAAAGAATATTTAGTATAAGAATATAAAAAAAGAGCCTTCCCTTGGGGCACCCTTCGTAAGGAAGGTGTGTCCCAATGGGTGGCTTTTGTAATTTAAAATAAGTATTAGATTTTTAACGGTGTAGCGTTTGCTATGCCGTTTTTTGTTTGCGTTTTGACAGGTGTTGTTGAAACGCATTTTCCATTTCTTCGGGTGTAAGCTCTCTGAGTATGCCTACACCGTTGTAGTAAATGTCGATAACTTGTATTCGTTTTGAATTAAGGTATCTTGGTGCATAGACTACGATTTTGTCAATAAATTCGTGAATGAGTTCCGGTGTGAGTTCCTTTAACTCCGTAATCTTCTTGACTTTATTGATAAATTTTTGTAAGTTTTCCGACTTATCGGTTTCAGATGAAAGAAAAGATTAAAGCTTTGGTATTTCAGCTTTAATCTGCTTTTGTTCTTCTTCATATGAAATTGATAAGGTTGCATAACGCTCATCGGATATTTTACCACTTACATTATCTTCATAAAGCCGTTGTATTAGGTTGTCTATCTCGCTTGTACGCTGTTTAAACTTGCTTAGCTCTTTTCTTTTGGTTGCAAGTTCTTTTTTCTTGTCATCTTGGTAGCAATCCATTTGCTTGCGTGCAAATTCCTTTTCAAATGCCTGAATATTCAAAAGTATTCTTTGCATACTCTCTAAAACAAGTCGCTCAACTACTTTTTCTCGGATATAGTGAGCAGAACATACATCGGAATTTTTGCGATAAGACGAGCAGAAGAAATAGGCTTGTTCCCGTTTGTAATTGTTGGTAACACTGTAATAAAGCTTTTCTCCACAATCGGCACAGTATAGAAGTCCTGAAAACGGACGACTATTCCGCTTCTTGTAGGTCTGCGGCGATGCTTGCGTAATTCCTGAACTAAATCGAATACTTCTCGCTCAATAATGGCAGGGTGTGTATTTTTAAATATCTGCCACTCAGATTGAAGTCTTTCGATTTTCTTTTTGTTCTTGAATTATTTTGTTGTAGTTCTGAAATTTATGGTATCTCCACAGTATTCCTGCTTTGATAATATACTTGCAACGGTATCGGAACACCAACCATACGGAACAGTCGGTGGTTTAGAGCATTTCCTGCCTATGCTTATCCAATATTCTGTCGGAGTTAAAACCTTGTCGGCTTTTAATTTTTTCGCAATTTGCGACGGTCCGTAACCTTTAACACATAAATCAAATATTCTTTTGACTGTTTTTGCCGCATCTTCATCAATAATCCATTTGTTTTTAGCGTTTGGATTTTTTTCATATCCGAAAGGTGGGTTGGTAGTTAAAGGTACGCCTGACATGCCTTTATTCTTAAATACATTGCGTACCTTTTGACTTGTGTTTTTGGCGTGCTATTCGTTAAAGAGGTCTTGCATAGGAACAAGGTCACTTAATCCGTTAGCCGTGTCGATATTATCCATTATTGCAATATATCTGATGCCTAACTCGTCAAAGCCTTCCTCCAACAGTTGACCGACAATCAAACGGTTACGACCAAGCCTTGAATGGTCTTTGACAATCAGTGTTCCGATTTTACCTTGATTTGCAAGCTCCATTATCTCGGTAAAGGCTGGTCTTGCAAAATTTGTGCCCGACCATCCGTCGTCAACAAATACTCTTGTATTTTTAAAGCCGTTATCCTTTGCATACTTTTCAAGGATAGCTTGCTGATTCTTTATACTGCCCGATATTCCGTCTTGCTCATCATCACGGGACAGACGGCAATACAAGGCTGTGATTTTATCCGGTTGTTTATTCATAATTCTCCTTTCTCAGCCGGATATGATAAATTGTAGGTAAACTTAATATATCATACCTCAGCTTATACTTCAACACTTTAAAGTGTTGATTTTTCGTTTTTTCTTATCTTTTTAAAATTATTCGTTCTACCTTTTCGGTTATGTTTTCGTTTGCATTATTATTGAAGTATGTTCTTACTGCATAAGTAGTGTTGTCTATCTCTTTAATGAAGTTAAGAGGTTTTAAGTACATATTCTTTTTAAACCAAATCAAACGCTCTTCTTCTGTGAGTGTTAATAGATAATCTGTAATGTCTTCAATATGTTGTTTAATTTCATTCATCTTTCCATATCTCCTTTACTTTTCTTTTTCTGCCTGTATGTTTTTTCAATGTCCTTTTTCTTCGGCAAGTCATCAGGCTCTTTTTCAACAAGTCTGTATTTAGGCTCAATGATTTTGTTGATAAAATCCATAACCTTTTGTGGTGCAATTTTCAAAGCATCCAAAAACGGTCTGCACTTTTCTTTAAGCCAATACAATTCTTTTTTCAAATCTTCTACTTTTTCTTTATAGAACGCTATATTGCTTTCAAGTATGGATACCGTTTTTCTGTTTACAAGGCATTCCTTTGCCAAGTTTGTCAGATATGTGTAATCTTCATTGCTCATTTGGACTTTGCCGGTAAAAGTCTTTTTGCCCATATTATCAATAGCCTCATTGCTTGCCTGAACGGGAAGTATTGTTGAAAGTTCTTCGTTTGCTTTTTCGATTTCTGTTTGCAAGCTGTTTAATCGTTCTTTGTCCTTATCAATTTGATATTGCAGGCAGGTTTTGTATTCCTCATTACTGCCACGCTCACCTCGTTGAAAATCTTTAAATCCTGCCTTTTGCATATGTTCAAAAAATTCATCTTGCAGAATACTGTAAGTTGGGATAAGTACAGGCTTGCCGTTTATGTCAAGAATTTGATTTCCGTTATCATCAAGTGCAGGAGGTGATTTCCATTTCTTTGAATGACTGATTTGATTAACGGTTTCTTTAACCGTTCCCACAAGTGATTTATCCTTGCACCTCTTTGACCACAGTATATCTTTCTTTACCACAGGCAAAGCGACTATATGCAAATGGTAGTGATAGATAGGTCTGTAAAAAGCGTCGGACATTACAAGATTCAATTCATCTGCGTGCATAACAGCCGAAATGATATTTCCTTCGCCGTAAATCTTTTGGGCAAACCGATATGCCTCGGCATAAAATTCTTTTGCAAATTCATATCCGCCGTGCTCTTCAAAATAGTCGGTGTTCACATCAAGTATCATTTCGTCAAACACCTTTGCGTCCTTTTTAGCCCTCGCAAAGATACTTTTCCTTCTGCAACAAGCTTATCAAGATACTCGTTGTAAGTTATATCACCACAAGACTTGAAATGCACATTATTATACGTTTGGCTCAAATCAACATTTGTGTTTTGATAGTATTCGTTTTTTCGTTCGTTGTGGCGTTCGTACTTACCGATACTGTCTCTTGTTCGGGTTTGTACTCTTGCCACGGTGTAATTCATCTTTGGCATAATTGCCTCCTTTCATTTGTAATACTTTCTAAACTCCGCAACTTTTTCAAAGTGCGTAACCCACATTAGCCAGTGGCGAAGCCACGCCGCCAAGGTTCTGCCGCAGGCAGGTTCTTATGACACTCCACTTTACTCGAAAGTGTGTAACCCACTATGACACTTTCAAATTAAAATTTGCAAAGATGTCGTGGGCTCTTGCAGAGGGCTGAGAAAGTATCCTCATTTTATTAGTGAATATGAAAGGCTTTTAATTAAACAAAACATAAAAAAAGCCGTTACACAGATACCAAAACAAACGAAAGCATTGCTTTCGCTTAAATTGATTTCTATGTAACGGCTTTGATATTCAAAGACGGGTTTGTTAATTTATCCCCACCGAACAAACCAAAACAAAAAATGAGGATAACGGTATTTTAACCTACCGTGGGTTTAGGCTACTGCCTTTTTCCTGTCTGTTATCGTTATTTAATTGTGTGATTTATATTAGCAGAAATTTTTTGGTATGTCAAATAAAATTTAATTTTGAGGAGTTTCATTCTTTTCAATTTCATCTAACAAATTGCCAATTATTGATTTTTTTAATTCATATTCTGCATATTGAACTCTGGATTTTTTATTGATTTTAATTGTACAATATAAGCTAATGCAAAAAACAGCTAAAATTAATATTAAGGCAATAATACTTATAACTATCATAGCAATAAACCATGACGTCTTTAAATCTTTCAAAGCAGAAACAACCAAAGTAAAAACCTGTCTCTTATACACATCTGACGCTGCCGACGATCTTACGCGTGT
>ENA-UALF01000496-UALF01000496.1-human-gut-metagenome-genome-assembly--contig:-NODE-496-length-19830-cov-20.723540_pt1 | contig 19830 bp, 12 predicted proteins | sample MGYA00243698_ERZ654464 | MGnify/ENA primary metagenome ERZ654464 (study PRJEB26926, sample SAMN06164595) | human gut metagenome | biome: ENVO:00009003; feature: ENVO:2100002; material: ENVO:00002003...
GGCTCTTTCGAGTATTGCTCCCAAAAGTGTCAACTTTTTTCAGTTCAAGTCAACCGACGACAACCGACTGCTGACCGGATTGGACGTGTCGGTGTTCTGTCCCGAAACCGTAAAGGCATACCGCAACATCTTCAGGCAGATCCGTTCGCAGCATCTGTGGAACCATGAGGACGACACCATGTTTCTGCGCAGGATCGGCGCCGTACGCGAGGACAAGGACACCGGCCGGTTCCATCCCACGGTGGCGGGACTGCTTATGTTCGGCTATGAGTACGAAATCACGCCGGTGTTCCCCAACTATTTTCTGGATTATCAGGAGAACCGGAGCAACGGGATGTATGCCCGGTGGTCCGACCGCATCACCTCGCAGTCGGGCGACTGGAGCGGCAACGTGTTCGACTTCATCCTCAAAGTCATTCCGAAACTGCAGTCCGACCTGAAGGTGCCGTTCATGTTCAAGGGCAACTTCCGGGACGACGATACGCCCCTGCACAAGACCGTGCGCGAGGCCACGGTCAACATGCTGGCCAACGCGGATTTCTACGGACGTCGCGGCGTAGTGGTGCATAAAAGCGCCGAAGGATTCAGGTTCGCCAACCCCGGCAGCATGCGGGTGTCGCTGAACGAAGCGTTGCAGGACAGCACGTCCGACCCGCGCAACGGCGTGATGATGAAGATGCTGGCGATGGTGGAATATGGCGAACGCGCGGGCAGCGGCCTGCAGGGCATCTTCAAGACGTGGCAGAGCGTGTATCACTGCGCGCCCAAGCTTGAGGTGACCACCACCGGGGGCGTCGACCGCACGACGCTGACCCTTGAATTCCGGGGACGACAGCCCGACATCCCGGCGATGAGGCGTCTGTATGGGGTGTATGACGAAGAATACGGATTGCCTGAAGTGCATGAATACAGCGTCGTACAGGAACCCGACGCGGCGTCTATGTACGGAACGACCGTGATGCACGTCCCACAGACGGAAAGTTTACAAGCCGGCTCTTATGAAGGCCTGCAGGACAGCCTTAGAGGAATTAAGTCCAACAGGGACAAGGTGCTGCGTGTCTTGTCCATGAACTCCACGATGACACTGGAGGAAGTGGCGCAGGTAATCGGTATGTCGCGAATCGGCGTGCAGAAGATTGTGGGCACACTGAAGCAGGAAGGAATTCTCTTTCGCAAAGGCTCCAACAAGAAAGGGGAATGGATTGTAAAGGGGGGCTTCTGATAGCCGCCCTTTACTTTATATTTCATTCTGATAAAACGGTGCGGATTTCCGAGAGGTCTTCCGCGCAGAAAGAGAGGTTGTCGATGGCTCCGAGATTGTCCGAAAGCTGCTTTACGGACGAGGCTCCGATTATTACGGAAGTTACCCGCTCGTCAGTCAGTATCCAGCCTAATGCCATCTGTGCCAGAGCCTGTCCGCGACGGGCCGCGATTTCATTTAACCGGCGAGCCTTGGCAATCTTGTCGTCAGTGACCTGCGACAGCTGGAGGAACCCGGTGCTTCTGGCAGCGCGGCTTCCGGCCGGGATGCCATGAAGATAGCGGTCGGTCAGCAGACCCTGGGCCAGGGGAGAAAAGACCGTAATGCCGCTTCCGTTGGCTGCGGCTAACCCGAAATTCTCGCCGGCGGCAGCCGTGTCGAACATGGAATAACGGTATTGGCTTACAAGGCAAGGCACTTTGGCTTCGGCAAGGAGACGGTAAGCATATTCCTGTTCCTTGGGCGGATATTTCGAGATGCCGGCATAGAGGGCCTTCCCGCTGCGCACTATGTCTATGAGGGCCTGCATCGTTTCCTCTACAGGAGTCACGCCGTCATAGCGATGGCTATAGAACACATCGAAATATTCCAGTCCTGTCCGCTTAAGGCTGGCGTCGCAGGATGCGATGAGGTTCTTGCGCGACGAATTGCCGCCGTATACGCCCGGCCACATGTCATGGCCGGCCTTGGACGAAATGAACAGTTCGTCGCGGTGCGAGGCCAGGTCATCTTTCAGAACCTTGCCGAACGTCATTTCCGCGCTCCCGGGCGACGGGCCATAGTTGTTGGCAAGGTCGAAATGACAGATTCCCCGGTCAAAGGCCGTCAACAGCATGTCGCGCGCCGTGTCGAAATCGTCCACATCGCCGAAATTGTGCCACAATCCCAATGAAATCACCGGCAACTCAATGCCGCTCCTTCCGCATCGTCTGTAAATCATATTCATCTGTATTTATTCCTGGTTTCCAAATTTAAGATAAAAATTGGAATTACACAACCGGGAATAATAGTTTATTCAAGTTTTTTTAGTTCATAGTGTAATGGAATTAAAAGGAATCAGGCCCACGGGACTAATGGTATGCTGATCAGCCTATCGGAATTCGTTGCCTCTCCGAGGTATTTGGTTAGTCTGTCCTGAACCGAGGGAGGGGGTGGTGCGTTTTATTGTAAATCAATACAGAAAGACCATGAGAAGACATACCATCCAAACGACGCTGATCTGCCTCATGATTGCGTCTGTCGCCATAATAGCCCCATTGGCCGATGCCGGGCGTCCGGCAGTGTATGTAGTGGGCGAGAACGGATTCTTCGGACTTGACTCGGACGGAGACATCCATTACGTTCTGACCAGCGACGGTTTCAGGCTATACGATGTGCCGACATACGGATTCTGCGGCCGTCACCACTGCCATCACAGTTGCAGATATGTCTATCCCGAGTATTACAAGCATCATGACAAGCACCACAAGAAGCAATACAAGCGGTGGCGCAAGGAGCAGAAGAAATATTACAAGGAGCAGAAGAAGTATTACAAGCATCACGACAAATATTACAAGAAGCACGGCAGGGGTCATCACCACGACGATTGACGATTGAATGTCTGCGCAGACATTGATAAACAGTCAGGGCTGATTCCGCTGCGGAATCAGCCCTGAGTCTGTATAGACCTCGACCAAGTCGGGGAAAGTATAGATTTAACGAACTGCGTATTTCTTGCCGTTGACGATGTAGATGCCGGCGGGGAGGTCATTGAGGGCGGTGGCCATTGTGGCGTTGGTCTTGACGGCGATGCCCTGGAGGTCGTAGACTGTGACGGGAGCGAGCTCGTCAGATATCAGTGAGCTTACGATCGTGGACTGATTGTTCTCATTACGCAATGCAATGGCTGTGATGTTGAACGGATTGCCGCCTTCGGGGTTGGACTGTATCAGAAGGGCCGGAACGTCAGCGAGTTTTTCAGTGACGTTGATGTCCTTCAGGTCAACTATAGCCTTGTTGGGCGTGCGTTCCATGTTGCCGGTATCGGCATTTGCCCATACAGCATCCGGATTGTCGAATGCCGTCATGACGTTCATGACGTAATTGGTATTGTCGCCATTGTCGGCCGACAGGTAGATGTCCATGTAACGCTGACCGTCGTATGAGTCGAACGCTGTCTTGAACAGGTCCATGGTGTTCCAATTGTCTATCCAGAAATATCCGCCCCAGATTGCGCCTTCGGGCATCCGGAATCCGTCGTTGCAGATTTCCACGCTCCTTACGTGGAACCCGCCGCCGCACAGCTCGACTCCGTTCTGTTTCAGCGCATTCAGCATGTCGACGGTGATGTAAGCCTTGGTGTTTTCAGTGGCATCACCAAGATTGTATTTGATGGATCCGGGCAGGCAAGTTCCATTGGAGTGCAGTTCCATAATATCGGTAGTGGATGCGAATACCACATTGATATAGTCGCCCACACTGACGCCTTCGGTAAACTGCTCTGCAGGGATGGTGAGGGTGTTGCCCCATGTTACTTCCGTCCCATCGGTGTTGTCGCTGGTGTAGAGGGTCTTGACGGTGGTCACGTCGGCCCATACGGGTGTGGAGAGGGCGGCCGCAACGACTGCGGCGAATAAATATGTTTTCATAAGATATAGGGTGTTAAGTAGTTGAGACTATTTATTTAGATTGTACTTTGATTTCGCTGACAGACAGATTGCCGGTGTAGCAGTTGACCGACCAGCAGTTGCGTGCGGTGCCGTAAAGACGCGTGGTATAACCGAGACAGTCGTTTATGTAAAGTGTCAGGACGGAATTGTCGGTCACTACGGTAATGTTATAGACACCGTCTGCGGGGGCCTTGAACACATAGCTGTCGGCAAACTGGATGAATCCGGCTCCCTCCGGGCCTTCCTGTTCCAGATTGATCTTCATGTTGCCGTCACCCTCCGGATTGAACACCAGAGTGCCGTACGACACGGAATAGCTGCCGCGGCCGAACGAGAGTCCGAAACGGTCGCCCGAATTGGCCGTTATGGTGAAAGTCAGGCGGTTCTCGGTGCCGAGACGAGGCATGAGTCTGGATTCGTCCGCATTCAGCGAAAAGCCGTCCAGAGTCCTGGCGTTGCCAAGGATTGAGGCTATTGCGGGAACCTCACCGATAGTAAGGGAGCCGTCCGGATGCTGGATCAGCTTGTGGGCCACAAGGTTGCCTGCCCAGTCGGCGGTGCCGGTGATTACGTTTCCGGCTTTGGTGGCGTTCCAGCCCCAGATGTAGCGGTCGGTTCCGTCGGAAGCCGTCTTGCCGGCGTAGAAGCCACGTGAGTCAAGGTATCCCTCGTGAGCGTCGGGCCACAGACCGGCGTCGTTGGCTGTGCAGGCTTTAAGCTCGTCAAGAGTCTTGCCCTTGAAGTACTGCACACGGCGTATGGCGTCATGCTGCTCGGAATATACCAGATACCACCAGTCGCCCATCCTGAACACGTCGGGACACTCGTAGAAGCGGTCCCACATCATGGTCATGAATACCCCGGCGTCGTGCCATTCCAGCAGGTCGGACGATGTGTATTCGGCCAATACACCCTTCCCGTTCAGACGTGTGGACACCAGCATGTGGAACATATTGTCATCCCCTTTGAACACGAACGGATCGCGGAAGTCGGCGTTGCTGTATTTATCGCCGCCCGTGACAAGAACAGTGCGGTTCTTGGTCCACGACTTGAAATCGGCTGATGTGGCGAGCATCACGGCCTCGTTGATTCCGGAAGTCGAGGCTGGGTTGGGCGAATGGGCGGTATAGAATGTGTAGTAAGTGCCGTCGTGGTATATGGTCGAGCCTGTGCCCAGAGCGGCATCGAGTTCGTTGGCTGCTCCGCAGGGAATCAGTTCGCCAAGAGAAGTATAGCTGACCGCATCTTTGGTGCTGACTCCCCAGATGGGGTGATAGGTCACGGCCTGATTCGGGCGGTAGTCCTGCAGATACAGTATCTTGAAGTCTCCGGCCACGGGATCATAGAAGGGCATCGGGTCGCCTACGAAACCTACGGCGGGTTTGTAGTATATGTCCTGCTTGGCGGCATCGTTGCTTTTCAGGAATTCCGTGCTGTTCTCCAGGTTGCGGTCGGTCAGCACAGGTTTGTCGTCGCTGCAACCGGCCAGTGTGGCGGTTGCAGACGCGAGAAGCAATGTATGGAATATGATGGATTTCATTGTCTTAATTTTAAAAGGGTGAATTACTGACACAGATAGTTGATGGCGTTCTTGGTGAGCCGGATCATGTTGTCGCGGTAGGGGTTGTCCTTGCCGTTCCTGTCATACCATTCGTAGGCAGGGGTTCCGATGGTGATGACGCGGCCTGAAGTAAATCCTTTCAGAGCCTCGTAGGGTTCGAATTCAGCTATGGTCACGCGGTTCACATCGTAGTCATGGCCGGAAGCCAGGGCTTTGGCGCCTGTGCGTTCCTCCCAGCCCTGCATCGAGCCGTAAGGATCCCAGTCCACGCCCCACTGCAGCGTACGGTTGGTATTGGAGCAACCTTTGTCCAGAAGGAGTATGCGGCTGTCGCCGTCGGTCTCTATGCCGTCGTACAGAGGATGTGACTCATGGCCTGTTATCGTGAAGCCCAACGCATTCTCGAGAGTCTCGGATGTGTCGCCTCCGAACATGTTGTTGGGACTCTGCTGGTCGCGGGCAATGCGCCATACATCGTTGATGTACCGTGCGCCGTCGCGCGATGCCAGGATTGCACCTCCGTGCAGCCAGTAGCTGTTGAACATGTCGCGCGAGTCCCACATGGTGCCGGGCCAGTCGGTCCAGTCGAAGTGACACCATATCATGGTGAAGTCTGACAACTTCACGTCGCCGTCGATAACCTGCTGAACGGAAACATAGCGGGAATTTGGCACATTGTTCAGCATCCATTCGCAAGCGGCCTTTGCTTCATCGCCCAGTGCGTCGAAGGATGCGGCATTGCCTACGAACGCCTTGGGAGCCTGCGACATCTCGTCCTTGATGACCGTAACGGTATATACGATGGTCGCAGTATTGTGGACGCAGGTAAATTCGACTGGTTCCGTGAAGTCGAGTACTGAACCCGATTCGGGGGTGACGGTCGTGCCGTCGTTGACCAGGAACGATGCCTGCATGGCGGTCACATCGGCTTCAAGGGGAACGAATACGAGAACGGTACGTGCGGCGTTGTCGATGGTGCCGCTGTATTTGTTGTCGAGCGTGAATGACAGGAATTCCACGTTGTCATGCTTCACGTTGAGGGCATAGTCGGTGTATACATCGCCGTTCACCACGTGAATGGAGCGGGGCACCGTGCCGTCGAACCTGTAGCCCCGGGGATAGTCGCATGTGGCTCCCGGACTGAGCTCTATCTCGTCCACGGTCAGGTCCGTCAGGTCGGTAGTGGTGGGCAGGTTGACGGTCACTGACTTGGCGGTGTTGTCGACGGTGCCGTCGAAACCGCTTACTCTGATTGATTCGATGCGGGTGCTGCCGTCAAGATCCATATTGGATTCCTTGTCGTCGCACGATGTCAGCATACCGGCCGTGAGTGCCAGCAGCGACAGATATATTGTTGAGACTGTGAGTTTCATTGTGTTCGATTACCAGTTACCGATGTTCTGTTTGTAATGTCCGTTGGAGGCGCTGATCTGAGAGAATGGTATGGGCAGATACTCATTCTTGTTGCGCGTGAACGTGGCGTTGGAATATATGGCGCAGTTGTCGGCCTCGTCGGCGTAGTATCTGTTGATTACGTCGGCAGCCTCGCCCCAGCGCACCAGGTCGAAGAAGCGTTCGCTTTCCATGGCCAGTTCAAGACGGCGTTCCATCTTGACGATTTTCAGTGCGTCTGCCTGTGCGTAAGTTCCGTTGTAGGGACGGATGTTGAAGCGTACGCCATACTGTCTCTCATAGTCTGAGATCGATGCGGTGCTCTGACGGGCGCGGTTGCGCAGGGAGTTTACGATCTCGATGGCCTCGGGGATGTTCTGGTTCAGCTGTACCAGGGCCTCGGCGCGCATCAGCAGCACATCGGCATAGCGCAGCACGATACGGTTCATCGGCGAGCCCCACCAGGAGCCTTTTACCAGGTATCCACCGTCGGGATCGACATTGTGTTTCAGCGAGACATAGTATCCGTACAGGCCGTTGCTTCGGCTCCATGTGGCGCTGCGGTCCATCATATAGTTGGCGTTGAACATATAGGGAGTGCCGGGCATTCCCACCGTTAGGAACAGACGGGGATCCGCATAGTCGGAGGTCATGTCATAGTCCTTGGCATTGAAACTGTCAATCATGGGATGGCCGTTCTCGTCGGTCTTGAACGAATTGACCAGATTCTGGCTCGGCTTGTAGAAGTCGCAGCCGCCGTCGGTCACGCCCGGGATGTTCGGAACAATCAGACCGTACGACCAGTTGCAGTTGCCGTGGGTTGTCCCGTCGTTGAACGAATACTGCATGGCCCAGATCGATTCGGGACCGTTCTCGTACTGAGGTTCGGGACGGAAGTTGTTGTGCATGTCGGGTTCAAGGGCGCAGCCGGAGGCCGTCATGATGGCCGGGTCGGTGTACTTGATGACGTTCTGCAGATCCTCGCGGTCGATTGATGTCACCTCGTGCGAATCTGGATTGTCCTGACGGTATGCCTTGTAAAGGTAAGTCTTGGCGAGATATGCGGCAGCTGCGGCGCGGTTGGGGCGGCCAACTTCTTCCTGCACGGCCGGAAGATTGTCGAAAGCGTATTTGAAGTCGTCGATGATGAGCTGCCAGCCCTGGTCGTTGGTGTATTCCGTGTTCTCCAGGTCATTGTACTGCTCGGGCGTCAGATTCTCGTTGACGGCAAAGGGAATCTGCTTGTACAGACGCTTGAGGAGGAAGTGTCCGTGAGCGCGGAGGAAGCGCATTTCTGCGATGCGTGTATCCCGCTGCGGATATGTGGAGGAGTCCATCATGTCAAGAACCTGCAGCGCGGAATTGGCACGTGACACGGCATTGTACAGACGCTGCCACATGTCGGATATGTTCCAGTTGGTGGTCATGATGCCCTGCGACACTTCCAGCGCGTGGAACACGTCGCCGTCCTCGGTGCCGTTGCCGCCCTTGTATGCGTCGTCCGAACGGACATCGAAGTTCCACATCGAGAACGATGAGTTGATGTCTTCGGCCGAAATCCACACGGCGTAGGCCGAGATGACCAGATTGTCGATATATTCGGGATTCAGCACCTGTTCCTCGTCAAGAGTGCCTTGCGGCTTGTGTGAATCCAGGAAGCTGTCGCAGCCGGTGGTGGCCAGTGTCAATGCCGCGAGCGATGCGATTATATATTTTTTCATGATTTGGCGTGATTAGAAAGTGAGGTTGAGACCGAAAGTGAGGTTGGTGGGGATGGGATAGCCGAAGTTGGGATTTTCGGGATCCACACCGGTAAACGACTTGCTCTTTATTGTCAGCAGGTTCTGCGCGCTGATGTAGAAGCGCAGGCGCTCCATGCGCATCTTGCGTACTGCCTTTTCCGGCAGGTTGTAGCCTATCTGGATGTTGCGCAGCTTCAGGTACGAGCCGTTCTCCACGAAGTAGGTCGAGACGCGTTTCTCGTTGTTGGAGTCGGAGCGTGTGAGGGCAGGGATGTCGGAATCGGGGTTCTGCGGGGTCCATGCGTTAAGCAGGCGCTCGCCTTTGTTCAGGAATCCGATGTTAAGACCGCTCCAGAGGTCGGTTTCTTTCTTCAGGTCGGATATCACGTCCTGTCCCTGCGCTCCCTGCCAGAACATGGAGAAGTCGAAATCCTTGTACTGCAGGTACACGTTCAGACCGTAGGTGAAGTCGGGAGTGGGGTCGTAGATCCATTTCTGGTCCTTCTCGGTGATGTAGCCGTCGTTGTCGAGGTCGCGCCAGCGTATGCGTCCCACGGCCGCTCCCTCCTGCACGGCATGGTTGTCCACTTCTGCCTGCGACTTGAAGATGCCGTCGGCCACATAACCCGCCTGGGCACCGAATGTATGGCCTATGACGCTGTACACGCCGTTGCCGCCGAATGTGCCGTTTGCGGCCACTGTCGCGGGTATTTTCGTGATCTTGTTGCGGTAGGCGGCGATGTTGCCGGTCACTTCGTAAGTGAAATCATAGTCGGTGGTGTGGCGGAAGCCGAGGTTAAGCTCGATGCCCTTGTTCTCCATTTCGCCGGCGTTTATCCACTGTGACGAGCCTTCGCCCATGGCGCCGATGCCGGCCATCTGTACCAGGATGTCGGAGGTATTCTTGTAGTAGAGGTCAAGAGAACCGAACAGGCCGGAGTTGAGCATCGACCAGTCGAGACCGATGTTATACTGCGTGGTGGTTTCCCATTTGATGTCGGGATTGCCTATCTGGTCGCGCTTGAAACCGGAGCTGAGGATTGCTCCGCCGTTTGTGCCGGCGATGTCGTAGGATGTTCCGTAGCTCTGGCCGCCCGATTCGTTAACGCCGTAATTGGGCACATAAACGAAGTATCGTGCAAGGTTGCTGATTTCCTGGTTGCCGGTCTGTCCCCAGGAGAGGCGCAGCTTGAGGTCGTTGAGCCAAGCCACGTCGCGCAGGAACGACTCGTTGTTGATGCGCCATCCCAATGACACGGAGGGGAAGGTGGCGAAACGGTTGTTCTTGCCGAATCGCGACGAGCCGTCGTGACGGACGGTCACACCGAGAAGATAACGGGAATCGAAAGAATAATTGGCCTTGGCGAAGAACGACACAAGCGAGAAACCGTCGCCCGATCCGTATGACTGGGCGTTGCCCGCACCGGCCGACGGCCACATGAAGTCGGGATTCAGCACCGAGAAATCGGTCTTGTATCCTGAGAACCAGTCGGACGATTCGTTTATAAGCTCAACGCCGGCCAGCGCGTCGATATGGTTCTTGCCGAAATCGATGTTGTAGCTTGCCACGAGGTTCCACATCCAGCGTGTCCAGTGCTCCTGCTTCGCCTCGACGGCGTTGGTGGAATTGGCCACGTTGCCCTCGGTGACGGGGTAAGTGAAGATGCGCTGCTGTTTCTGAGAGTAATCAAGGCCGAATGTGGTGCGTACGTTGAAGCCTTTGAAGGGATTGACGTTCAGGTAGGCATCGCCGAACAGACGCCAGTATTTGTAACGGTTGTCCTTGTTGCGCACCAGACGTGCCAGAGGGTTCTCGCGGTCGGGGTAGCCGCCGACGGGACCTGCGAATTCGCCGCTTTCAGTGTAAACGGGCAGCGAGGGGTTGAACTGGAGCACGTTCTGCAGGAATCCGCCGGGAGCCTGCACCTCGTCGGTATGGTTCAGGGTGAAATGTTCGCCGATGGTGAGTATGTTGCCGAACGGTTTGTATTCCGTGTTGACACGTGCGGAGAAGCGCTCGAAGTCCGAGTACTTGATCACTCCGAGGTTCTTGTAATAACCTACGGAGAAGAATGCGCTGAGTTTGTCGGTGCTTCCGCTGACGCTGAGGTTGTAGTTCTGGATCAGACCGGTGCGTGTGGTGACGTCGTACCAGTCGGTGTCGGCGGCGGGCGTGGTGCCTGCGGCGTCCAGATATTTGTTCATGCTGATGGAGTTCAGCTGCGGGTATCCGGTCCTGTCGTATCCCCAGTTGAAGCGGTAGCCGAGGCCGTTGGTGTTGGGGTCCTGTCCGTCGTTGACGTATGCCTGCCACATGGCGAGCCCGTAACCCTCGGCATCCAGCACCTTCATGCGATTGGTATAGAACTGGGCTGCTACCGATGCGTCCAGGTTTATCTTGAGGTCGGCGCCTTTCTTGGTAGTGATTATGATGACGCCGTTGGCTGCGCGCGAACCGTAGATGGAAGCCGAGGCGGCATCCTTCAGCACCTGGATTGACGCGATGTCGCCGGGATTCAGTTCATGCATTCCTCCCTTGGTGGGCACGCCGTCGATAATGTACAGCGGGTCGTTGTTGTTCAGGGTGCCGATGCCTCGGATACGCACGGTGGCCGATCCGCTGGGAGCACCGTCGGCACTGATGTTCATGCCCGGCACACGACCCTGCAATGCCTTGATGGGGTTGTTCTCGTTCTGTTTGTTGATTTCGTCAACATCCACGGCCGTGATGGCGCCGGTCACATCGACCTTGCGCTGGGTGGAATAGCCCACCACCACCACTTCGTTCAGGACTTCGGAGTCTTCGGAAAGCTCGACGGTCATGTCCGCGGAGGCCTTGACCTTGACGGTCTGATAGCCGATGTAGGAAATTGTGAGACTGGAACCGGGGGCGACGGAGACTTCGAACTTTCCGTCGATGTCAGTGACGGTTCCCGAACCTTTGACTTCGGTCATCACCGTCGCACCGATCAGAGGTTCCGAATCGGTCTTTGAGATGACCGTTCCGTGCACCGTGATGTTCTGTGCTTGAACGCCGAATGCCGTCAACAGCAGCAACAGCGTTAACAGGAATGAATTTTTCATGTCGTTGTCAGTTGTTTTATGCCGCAAAATTAGAACCCTTGTTGCAGCCGGCATTTCAAATATGTTGCATAGGCTGTCAAAAAACGGTCATTGCACCATTTATGACATTCTATGCAACATTTTTATGATTTTGCAATAATTTTATGATTTGGAACCGAGACGTTCCCTGAGTTCGGAAGGCGTTTCGTGGAAATAATCGCGGAAACAGCGTGTGAAATAGGCGGGAGTTGAGAATCCGACCATATAGCCGATCTCGCTTACGGACCTGTCGGTGGAGATAAGCAGGTCGCGGCTGCGTTTCAGCCGCAGTTCGCGCACTAATTCTACGGGCGAGTAGTTAGTGAGGGCCTTGATCTTGCGGTAGAACTGCGAACGGCCCAGTCCGAGTTGGGCGGCGATGCCGTCCACGCTAAGCTCGGGATTCTCCATTTCCTTGTTGACGATTTCCACGAACCGTGCGTAGAATTCGTTCTCGACATCGGGTCGTGGGCGTTTTGTATCGGGGGTGGCCGACGGCGTGACGTCGGAGGGCTTCGACGTGGTCCATAATTCCTTGATGCGTCTGCGGTTCTGAATCAGGTTGCGGCACCGCGCCCTGAGTACAGTGATGTCGAACGGTTTGGACAGATAGCCGTCGGCGCCGCTGTCGTATCCCTGGGCGCGCTGTTCGTCCATGCTGCAGGCCGTGAGCATCAACACCGGTATGTGCGATGTGGACACCTCCTGCTTGATGCGGCGCGTGCATTCCAGACCGTCCATGACGGGCATCATCACGTCGCAGATTATCAGGTCGGGAACATGCCGTGCGGCCATGCGCACGCCCTCCTTGCCGTCGGATGCGGCGATCACGGTATATTCGTCGCCGAGAAGTTCGGCGGTGAGCCTGCGGATGTCTTCGTTGTCGTCTATTACCAGCAGAAGCGGATGGTCGGAGTCGGGCAGGGGCGTGTCGCTCTCTATCCGCTCCAGTTCGGTGATGGTGTCGTCGCGCAATGTGCCGGCTGTAGGGACTGCGGGAGTCTGTTGATTTTCAGTTATATGCGTTATGGGAATGGTGACAGTGAATTCCGAACCCTTGCCTTCGCGGCTCGTTACGGTAATCCCGCCATGATGGAGTTCCACGAACGCCTTTGCCAGCGAGAGGCCGATGCCGGAACCTTGCGGATGCACCTTGTCTACCTGGAAGAAGCGGTCGAATATGTTGCCTAAGTCGCGCTCCGAGATACCCCGGCCCGTGTCGTGAACGGCAATCACAAGGTTGTCGCCTTTCCTGCTGACAATGAAATTGATGCGGCCGTTGTCGGGAGTATATTTGAATGCGTTGGACAGTAGGTTGAAGCATACCCGTTCCAGTTTCTCTGTATCTATGGCGATGGTGAAATCGTCGGGCAGGTCGATGTCGACGTTCAGTTTTATGTCGCGTTTGCGAGCGATGGCCATGAATGCCTCGGCCCAGTCCCGGGCCAGGTCGGCGAATCGGGCTTCAGTGAGGTTGACATCGAGCTTGCCGTTCTCGTATTTGCGGAAATCGAGAATTTCGTTGATCAGGCGTTTCAGTATGCGCACGTTCTTGTCGGCTATGCGCATCAGCGCGTGCTGCTGGGGCGTCAGGTTGTCGGCGTCGGCGAGTTGCGCCACCGGCTCGGCTATCAGGGTGAGGGGCGTGCGCAGGTCGTGGGATATGTTGGTGAAGAACATCAGCTTTGACTGCGTGGCCTCCTCCAGCTGGCGGTTCAGTTCCTCCTGGGCGTCACGCTGTTGCTCCAGCAGACGGTTCTGTTCCAGTATCTGGCGGTGATGGCGCTGGTTCATCCAGTATGTGCGCAGCAGCATGAACACGAAGGCCAGCAGCAGTATCACCAGCCCGATGGTGACATACAGCAGGGTGGTCTGTATGGAATGCCGTTCCCAGTATTGGTCCACCTGGCTTTTGAGGATCTTCATTTTGGAAGTTTCCTCGTTCAGCGACTTGTTCTGAAGCGACAGGATGTCGGCGTTCGACTTGTCAACGGCCGAAGCGAGGGGCAGCGTCTGGATGCGGTCGAAATGTTCGCCTTTCAGGATGGCCAGTGCGGTGCGTATCAGCTGGTGGCCTTCTGTGGGATATAGGAATGTGGCGTCGATCACACTGTCGGCCACGGCTTTCATGCCGATGTTGGGTGCGGCGTCTATGCCGATGATGCGGATGTGCAGCCCCCGGCGGCGCGCCACGTTGGATGCGGCGATGGCCATACGGTCGTTGTGCGCGTAAATCAGGTCTATATCCTTATATATGTCTAACAGGGAGTCGGCGACACGGGTCGCGTCCCTGTCGTTCCAGTTGCCGTGGGCCGAAGCCACCACGTTGAGATTGTGCTTCGCGGCACCCTCGGCAAAACCTTCGTGCCGGTGGATGGTGGGCGACGAACCCTTCAGCCCCTGTATCTCAAGCACCCGGCCTCCGGCGCCTGTCAGATTGCCTGCGTACTGTGCGGCGGAACGGCCGATGGCGCGGTTGTCCACGCCGATATATGCCGTATATGAATCACCGTTTATATCGCGGTCGAATATCACCACCGGCAGGCCCGACTCGTATGTCTCCTTTATTATAGGTGTGATGGCGTTCGCTTCGTTTGGCGCGGCAAGAATGATGTCGAAGCCGTTGTCGCGGAAATATCTGATGTCGGCTATCTGCTTCTCGTTGCTGTCGTCGGCCGAGCGGATTTCCACCGTAGCCTCGGGATGGAACATCATCTCGCGCATGATTTCCTCGTTCATCTTGCTGCGCCAGTCGTCGGCGCTGCATTGCGAGACGCCGATGCGGTAAGTCTTTTCCCTATGGCATGAAACACAAAGCAGACATGCCATCGCAAGTAATGGTATCAATAGGTGCCGTTTCATCAGGCTTATCTTATGTTAGTCAGGTTAATTCGCACACAAATTTAGTCATAATAATTTAAATATTAGTGCATTCGGTTATAAAAATGTAGCGTTGCAACATTTTTGATACCCTTTGACCAAAAATTAATAACCGAGCCGCGGACTTTTGATGTATTTTTGCAACAGAAACCCGGCGGACAGGATTGTGCCCGGGTAGATGTCTGAAAAACTCAACAACATGAACAACTTTTTCGGTATAATAAAGACTACGTTATTGACGGCCGGCATGATGGGAACATTCGTGCTGAATGGCGCCGGAGTCGAAGTGAATCATACGGGAACGAACAATACGCTGGTGCGCATCACCGGCGACGGGAAGTATCTGCTTATGCCCGTGCAGGAGTCGAACGATGACGCTACGGTCAATGTGCTGGTGGACGGGAAACTTGACCGCACCATATATGTAAGGCTGGCGAAGTCAAAGGTTGACTACACGGTGCCTCTGGACATAGCGAGGTACAAGGGGCATGACGTGGTGCTGAACATCGTCACTACCCAGAACCGATCCTCTGTCCGCGAGGCCAAGGAGGATGTGTGCTGGAGCAATTTCACCGTATCTGACACGTTCGATACCGCAAACCGTGAGAAATACCGTCCGGCGTATCATCACACGCCGCTGTACGGCTGGATGAACGATCCGAACGGAATGTTTTACAAGGATGGCGTGTGGCATCTGTACTACCAGTGGAATCCGTACGGATCGAAATGGCAGAACATGACGTGGGGACATTCCTCGTCTAAGGACCTGATAAACTGGGAATACCATCCGGCGGCGATAGAGCCCAACGGGTTGGGAACGGTGTTCAGCGGCAGCAGTGCCGTCGATACGGAGAACAGTGCCGGCTTCGGCAAGGATGCCGTGCTGGCCATGTACACCTCGGCCGGCGTGAGTCAGGTGCAGAGCCTGGCGTACAGCACCGACAACGGCGAGACGTTCAGCATATACCCGGGCAATCCGACATTGGCGTTGGAGAGCGAGGTCCGCGATCCGAATATGTTCCGGAATCCCGACACAAAGACATGGACCTTGATACTGGCGCATCCGCTGGATCATGAAATGCTGATATTCACGTCTCCCGACATGAAGTCGTGGACATTGCAAAGCAAATTCGGCCAGGGACTGGGCGCGCAGGACGGCGTATGGGAATGTCCCGACCTGTTCCCGCTGAAGGTGGAAGGCACCGGCGAACAGAAATGGGTGCTTATCTGCAACATAAATCCCGGAGGGCCTTTCGGCGGCAGCGCGACACAGTATTTTGTCGGCGATTTCGACGGCAAGACATTCAAGGCCGATACGGATGCAAACGGCAAGGTCCCGACCAAATGGATGGATTACGGCAAGGACAATTATGCGTCGGTAAGTTTCAGCGACGCGCCCGACGGACGCCGCACGATACTGGGCTGGATGAGCAACTGGCAGTATGCCGCGGATGTGCCCACCATGCAGTATCGCAGCGCGAACACGCTGCCGCGCGATATGAGCCTGTTCCGTGCCAAAGACGGTGAAATATATATGTCGTCCAGGCCGTCGCCCGAAGTAGATGCGCTGCGCGGCAAACTGGTCAAATCGTCCGGCAAAACCACGGTGGGTGCGAAAGAAATAACCGTCGGCATTCCGGAACTGTGCGAGATTGATATGGAAATACAGCCCGAACGCTGCCGGGAAGTCGAGATATGTCTGCGTAACTCCGAGGGTCAGAAGGTGTTGCTGACATACGATGTGGCCGGAAACAAGCTCGCGTTCGACCGTCGCGAAAGCGGCATGACGGACTTCAGTCAGGATTTCCCTGCCGTGACGGTGGCTCCCCTTTATTCCGACGGCGACACGCTGAAGCTGAGGATATTCGTAGACCGTTGCAGCATGGAGGTGTTTGCCGATGGCGGTCGTTCGGTGATGACCAACTTAGTGTTTCCCGACGAACCGTATTCGCAGATGACGGTGAAGGCGCGCGACGGAAAGGCTAAAGTGCGCAACCTGAAAGTGTATGAAATCAAGAACAATTAATTATAAAAAGAATAAATCATAATTATGGATATAACGCAAACAGCAGCAACCAATAAGAAGAGTTACATAGTCCGGATGGTCCCGGTGATGCTGTGCTTCTTCGCCATGGGCTTCGTGGACCTGGTGGGAACGGCATCCAACTATGTGCAGAAGGACCTGGGTCTGACCGATTCGCAGGCCAACCTGTTCCCCTCGCTGGTGTTCTTCTGGTTCCTGATTTTCTCCGTTCCGACGGGAATGCTGATGAACCGTATCGGTCGTAAGAATACCGTACTGATAAGCCTGATAGTGACGGCGGTGTCGCTGTTCATTCCGGCGTTCGGCGACAGCTATGCCGTGATGCTGGTCTCGTTCTCGCTGTTAGGCATAGGCAACGCCATAATGCAGACGTCGCTCAATCCGCTGGTGAGCAATCTGATCAGCGGCGACAAACTGGCGTCCACTCTTACGTTCGGTCAGTTTGTCAAGGCTATCGCTTCATTCCTTGCTCCCATCATCGCGGCGTGGGGCGCCACGACGATGATGCCTACATTCGGACTGGGCTGGCGCGCGCTGTTCGTGATTTACGCGGTGATCAGTTTCCTGTCAATATCTCTGTTGGCGGCCACTCCCATCGACGAGGAAAAGCCCGACAAGGCCACCGGCGTCGTGGAATGTCTGCGACTGCTTGGCAAGCCTTTCATATTCCTCTGTTTCCTCGGTATCGTATGCCATGTGGGCATCGACGTGGGCACCAACACCACGGCTCCGAAAATCATCATGGAGCGCCTGGGATTTCCGCTGGAGGAGGCCGGATTCGCCACAAGCGTATATTTCATATTCCGTACGGCGGGATGTTTCCTCGGAGCGTTCATACTGCGTACCATGTCGCCCAGGCTGTTCTTCGCCGTCAGCGTGGCGATGATGCTGGCCGGAATGGTCATACTGTTTGTCTGCGACACTCTCGCTCCGCTGTATGTGGGAATCGGTCTGATAGGATTCGGTAACTCAAATATCTTCTCGGTAGTGTTCTCGCAGGCGTTGATGTACACGCCCAACGAGCGCAACGAGGTGTCCGGCCTGATGATCATGGGTCTGTTCGGCGGCACGGTGTTCCCGCTCGCAATGGGTTATGCAGCCGATGCCATCGGTCAGGCCGGTGCCGTGGCCGTAATGACCGTAGGCGTGATTTACCTGATGTATTACACGTTGAAGATCAGAAAAATCTAATAACTTTGAAAATTTAATGCCATTATGAATGATATAGTAGTAGGAATGGGGGAGGCCCTGTGGGACGTTCTGCCCGAAGGTAAGAAGATAGGTGGCGCACCGGCCAATTTCGCATATCATGTGTCGCAGTTCGGGCTGCCCGGCTATGTGGTGAGCGCCGTGGGCGACGATGCCTTAGGCAAGGAGATTGTGGAAAACTTCACCTCCAAGGGGCTGAACCAGCTGATAGCCGAGGTGCCGTATCCCACCGGTACGGTGCAGGTGGAGATAGACCAGGCCGGCATCCCCCAGTACGACATAAAGGAAAACGTGGCATGGGACAATATCCCTTATACCGATAGCCTTGAAGCGCTTGCAAAAAGAACGAAGGCCCTATGCTTCGGCTCGCTGGCACAGCGCAATGTGGTGTCGCGCGAAACGATCAACCGTTTTCTGGACGCCATGCCGCAGAGTGACGACAGCTTAGTGGTGTTTGACGTGAATCTGCGCCAGGGATTCTACAACAAGGAGATATTGTGTAACTCCATGTCGCGCTGCAATATATTGAAAATAAACGATGAGGAATTAGTGACTGTAAGCCGCATGTTCGGCTATCCGGGCATCGACCTGCAGGACAAGTGCTGGATACTGCTTGGCAAGTATAATCTGAAGATGCTGATACTGACGTGCGGCATCAACGGCAGCTATGTGTTCACGCCGGGCAACGTGTCGTTCCAGCCCACGCCCAAGGTGGAGGTGGCCGATACCGTCGGTGCCGGCGACAGCTTCACCGCCGCGTTCATATCCTCGATCTTGAAAGGCAGGAGCGTGCAGGAGGCACATTCGCGTGCCGTGCGGACATCCGCCTATGTGTGCACTAAAAAGGGCGCTATGCCCATCCTTCCCGCCGAGCTGACCGACTGACCGCGGTCGGGGATAGCGCCCCGAACTTTAATTGAGTACGGATGTTGTTATAATAACCGGGGTCGTGTCGGCTTCGGTTATTAACAAAAGGATAATATGAAAAAGAATTTGTTTCTCTCCCTGGCATCGGCGGCTGTGGTCATGCTGGCCGGCGCGACGGTTCCCGCACAGGCGGCTCCTCAGGCAAACAACGGCAATCCCGGCATCGTAATGGCCGGATCGCAAAACTATAACAGGATTCCCGAAAAGGCACGCAAGTTCGTGGACAAGCATTTCAAAGGCACGGCCGTGTCGAAATGCGAGCAATACTTTGCCAAAGGCAAGTATGAAGTGGAACTGGCCAACGGCGTTGACATCGACTTTAACAGTAAAGGCGAGGTCCTGGAAATCGATTCGCCCGACAACGCATATCTGGCACAGTCGGTAGTGAAGGATCTGCTGCACCACGGCGCATACAACCGTCTGGTGAAGGATGGGTGTGCCGACAAAGTGGAGTCGATAGAGTTCCGCAAGGGCCGTGCCGTAGAGGTGGAGATCGGCATCCAGGGACCCGACACCTACATCTTCGACCTGAACGGTACGCTGATAGCCATCGAAGACTAAGGAACGGAACTGAAACCATCGAATACTGACGGCTGAAGCTATCGAATACTGACGTCTCCGGCTGAGACTTCGAGTCTCAGCCACAGTCTGAGTCTCAGCCACAGTCTATTGAAACACGCATTAACCCAAGGCGTCACGGACCTCGGTCCGGTGGCGCCTTTAGTCATCTATCGCATCGGTAAGTACAGAGACATGGTCTCCGACCAAGCTGTGTCGCATCGGTCTGTCCTCACGAAGGCCGGTGCCGGCTGTCGCTGTCGCCGACCATCGTGGGGTTATCGAGAAACAGCCTCTCCGAGGCAGTCAGTCAACTATGACCGGCTGCGATTTTATTAATCGTAATAAATAAAAGTGAGGAATTTGGAATTTTATTAATCATAACAAATAAAATAGAGAAAATTGGAATTTTGTTTGTTATGATTAATAAAAATTGCTAACTTAGCCGCATGATGACTATCCCTGAAAAGTGTTGACAGATTTGAGGGCGATTAACTAATGTGGTT
>ENA-UALF01000501-UALF01000501.1-human-gut-metagenome-genome-assembly--contig:-NODE-501-length-19633-cov-12.143477_pt1 | contig 19633 bp, 18 predicted proteins | sample MGYA00243698_ERZ654464 | MGnify/ENA primary metagenome ERZ654464 (study PRJEB26926, sample SAMN06164595) | human gut metagenome | biome: ENVO:00009003; feature: ENVO:2100002; material: ENVO:00002003...
CTACACGCGTAAGATCGTCGGCAGCGTCAGATGTGTATAAGAGACAGTGCTTGCAGCGTCTATTCCGGTATTTGCCGCACCAAGTCCTACAGGTACATACACTTATGTAGTAGTTGTTATTCCTACCACAGGCGGTAGCGGTGACTATGAGTTCACTACAGGCATTGATGAGGACGGTAACCAGAATGTTCACCTTACTCCAAAGCCAAAGTCTGGTTATTCTTTTGACCATTGGGTAATTGACGGTCCTTACAGAACCGATCAGCCGCTTACAGATGGAAATCTTGATATTATAATCACAGGTGATATTAAGGTAACTCCTTATTACACAATCAACGGTGAGTCACCTACACAGGCTGTAACAACAGATACTTCTGATAAATCGCCGCAGACCGGTCCTTCAAGCGCAATGCCGTATATAATAATCGGCTTATCACTTATAGCTGTTGCTGTCAGCGTAACTATTGTTAAGTCAAAGAAATCAAACTAATTTTGCTAATAAAAACAGCTTTCGGTTTTCGAAAGCTGTTTTTTAATGCTTATTATAGTTAAAATTTACAGAAATATTGACACGGTTGTCAATATTTGTTATAATTATTTGATGTGATTTATTATGAAAAAAAATCGAAATAAAATTCTTATCACAATTCTTGTTATTACAATTATTCTGTTAATTCTGTGCGTAATTTATGTTATGTATCAAATGAATACTCAACACAAAGAGCAGGACGATTACAGCAAACTTGCAAGTTCTGTGGCTCCGAGCATAGCCGAAGAAGTTACTTCCCCGTCAATTGACGAAACTCTTGCCGACAATCCTATTATAGATAATCCTATAGATTTTGAGTCGCTACAAGCTCAAAATGACGAAATCTATTCTTGGATATATATTCCCGATACCAGCATAAATTACCCTGTTTGCAGGAGTAACACAAACGATAATTTTTACCTGGATCATGATATTTACGGAAATTACAGCTTTTCAGGCTCTATTTATTCACAGTATTGTAATTCTATATATATGCATGACAGGGTAACCGTACTCTACGGTCACAATATGGCAGACGGAAGTATGTTTGCCGATTTATATAAATTTACAAATACGGATTTTTTCAATGACCATGAGTATTTTTACATCTACAGACCTCAGCACAAACTTACCTACCGTATAGTGTCGGTTTATTCATATGACGACCGACATATAATGAATTCGTTTGATTTTGATGACGACAAGGTTTTTCAGGAATACCTTGATTATATTCAAAATCCCAGATCATTCACAAAAGTTGTAAGAGATAATTCGGAGCTGACAATCAATGACAAAATTGTCACGCTAAGCACCTGCCTTAATTCAGGTGACGGACGACTTCTTTTACAGGGGGTGTTAATAAAAGATGAACTCACAAAATAATAACGAAAACAGCAATAATACGGATACTGCTGATAAAGAAACCAAACCTTACGATAATATTTACAGCAATTCAAATAAGCAGCCTTCTCAAACAGGCGAAAGCGCGGCAAGTGATGATGAAAAAGGAAATGTGCAATACACCGACCGTAGTATAAGAGATGATATTAACGACTATAAGTTTGTTAAATCGTATAAAAGCCACGGTCATCATAAACACCATCACCATCATCATTCAAGCAAAGAAAATTCCGATGATGTATTATTGGTACAAAGCTCACGCCCTGCAAAAGGCAGTTCAAATAAAATAAAGAAAAAAAGTTTGAGTACAGGCAACGAAAAATATTTGCTGGAATACGACGAACTTGTAAAAAGCAATCACCCTGCGATGGGTTCTAAGGAACAGAAAAAAGCAATTAGAGAAAATCAAAAAAACAAGAAAAGGCGTTTTAAAAAATGGCAGAGAGTAATACTCACAATTATCAGTACAATTCTTGCGCTTGTTCTTGTTGTAAGCGGGCTTTTGGTATGTTTTATTTACAACGGCTCTAAAGAATTGCTTGACAATACAAATATAATTTCGGCTCCGTCAAATGTAGTTGTTCAAAACGGCGGTCAATATGTTGTGTATAACGGACAAACATATGAATTTAACAAGAATATGACAAGTATTCTTTGTATGGGCATCGATAAAAGTTCTTTTGACGGTGCAAGCGATATAAAAGGCGAAAACGGTCAAGCCGATGTTCTTATACTTGTTGCTATGGACACCTCGACAGGCGAAACTAAGCTCATTAATATATCAAGAGATACAATGACCGATGTTGCGGTATATTCGGCAAGCGGTTATTATGTGGAAACTGTAAAAGAACAGATTTGTCTTTCATATGCTTACGGCGACGGCAAGGAGTCAAGTTGTGCAAATACGGTTACCGCCGTTGAAAGACTTTTCTACAACATTCCGATTAATTCATACTTTGCGCTTGACCTTGACGGTATATCAGCTCTTAATGATGCCGTAGGCGGAGTTGATGTTGTTTCTCCCGAAACCATAGGCGATTTTAAAGAGGGTGAAAGCTACCATCTTGAAGGTCAGAATGCAGAAGCTTTTGTTCGTTCAAGAGATATGGAAAGCGTAGACGCAAACAGCAAGCGTATGCAAAGACAGCAGGTATATCTTGATTCATTTATGAATACGGTTCTTGCGCAGACTAAAAATGACATTACAACACCTGTAAGCCTGTTTAATGCCTCTGCCCCATACTCATGCACAAATCTGAACCCGTCAAAAATTTGCTATTTATCACAGAATATGCTTAGCCACAACGGTATGAATATGACAATGGTTTCAGTACCGGGTGAGCTGAAAAAAGGTGAAGTTTATACCGAGTTTTATGTAAACGAAGACGAGTTTTATAAACTGATTCTTGATACTTATTACAAACCGTATAACGGATAAAGCGAAAGCTGAAGTCGATATAAAAAACGACTTCAGCTTTTTATTTTGAATTGCGTTCTATCATTCCAACAAAACCCGTAAAACAAATCCCTCATCACGGAAAAATGTGGGAAATATTTGTTGGCTTTGCCCACACCCACGACCTTTTCAAAGGTCGACCAAACTTTTATAATTTGCTTGACAAAGCATTATGCCAAACAAAAATTATAAATCAACACAAAAGCTCCCAATACAAAAATTGGGAGCTTTTAGTTACAGTTATGTATTAAAGTTATTCCTTAGTTTCTGTTTCTGCAGGAATATCGCTTGTACAGTGTGGGCATTTTGTAGCCTTGATTGAAATTTCGCTCTGACAGAACGGGCAAATCTTTGTTGTGGGTTCTGCCGGTTCCTCAGGCTTTTTGCCGATTGCCATAATCTTATTTACTAATTTAACAATAAGGAAAATGACAAATGCCATTATAATAAAGTTAATAACCGCAGTTAAGAACTTACCGTATCCAATCGAAACATCGCCTATTGTAAGCGCATACTGGTCAAAATTCATTCCGCCGAACAAACCGAGAATCGGTGAAATGATATCCGAAGTAAGTGAAGTCACAATTGCCTGAAAAGCAGCACCGATAATAACACCGACTGCAAGGTCAAGCACATTGCCTCTCATAATAAAGGTTTTAAACTCGCCAAAAAACTTTTTCATTTCCTAAACTCCTCTGTTAAGATATTTTTAGCAGTTGCCATAACCGCAAAAATACAGAATAATGCAGGACAAACACTTTCCCACTAATAATAGTGGGAAAATTTTTTTGATTGAGTTAATAAACTGAATTATAAAACAGCCTTATGGAATTTCTTTTTGCCTTTTTTAATTACAACATAGCCTTTTTCAAAAGCAGACTTAGGAACATTTGCATATACATCTGTTACCTTTTCATCATCAACGGCAACACCGCCCTGCTGAATAAGGCGTCTGCCCTCACCCTTTGACGGAATAAGCGCACACTTTGTAAGAAGATCAAGAATTGCGATACCGTCATCTGTAAAGTCAGCGTCCGTAAGCTCTGTAGAAGGCATATTGTCTGTATTTGCACCGCTGCCAAACAATGCTCTTGCAGCCTCCTGTGCCTTGTCTGCCTCTTCCTTGCCGTGAATAAGATTTGTTACCTCATATGCAAGAATCTCCTTAGCCTTGTTAAGATTACTGCCCTCAAGTTTAGCAAGCTCATCAATCTGCTCAAGCGGTAAAAATGTAAGCATCTTTAAGCACTTGATTACATCTTCGTCGGCTACATTTCTCCAATACTGGTAAAAATCGTAAGGACTTGTCTTTTCTGCTGAAAGCCATACAGCGCCGGACTGGGTTTTGCCCATCTTTTTACCCTCGGAATTAAGGAGAAGATTAATAGTCATAGCGTATGCGTCCTTACCGAGTTTTCTTCTGATAAGCTCTGTACCGCCGAGCATATTGCTCCACTGGTCGTCACCGCCGAACTGCATATTACAACCGTACTTCTTATAGAGAGCATAGAAATCGTAGCTCTGCATAATCATATAGTTAAACTCAAGGAAACTTAATCCCTTTTCCATTCTCTGCTTGTAGCACTCTGCTCTTAACATATTATTCACAGAGAAACAAGCACCGACTTCACGCAAAACATCAACATAGTTGAGGTCGAGCAGCCAATCGGCATTGTTTACCATAAGTGCCTTACCGTCTGAAAAGTCGATAAAACGCTCCATTTGCTTTTTAAAGCAATCAACATTGTGCTGTATAGTTTCTGTAGTCATCATCTGACGCATATCTGTTCTGCCTGACGGGTCACCGATCATAGCTGTACCGCCGCCGATAAGAGCAATCGGCTTGTTGCCTGCCATCTGTAAGCGTTTCATAAGACAAAGCGCCATAAAGTGACCTACATGTAAGCTGTCAGCAGTAGGGTCAAAACCGATATAAAATACAGCTTTACCATTGTTGACAAGCTCTTTGATTTCTTCTTCATCTGTAACCTGAGCGATAAGACCTCTGGCTACTAATTCCTCATAAACTCCCATTTTATTATAAAATCCTTTCTGATTTTGTTTTCATTTGTTAATTATAAATCAAAATTTACAATAGGTCAATACCTAAACTTACATATAAGAACAGGGCTTTGACGGTTTACATTTACAGTTAATTTATTTCTTTTTTCTTCTGTATTTTGCAAACTTATCTTTTGTCTGTTTTCCGTTTCTGTTACGGGAATTGTTTTTATTTGAATTGTAAGAAGATTTCTGACCTTTATTATTTCCCTTATAATTATTTTGATTACTCATTGGCTGAACAAGACATTTTGAATCATAACCTATCAAATCTTTTCTGCCTGCTTTTATAAGTGCTTTAATTACTTTCTGTTTGTTTTCGGGAATAAAGTATTGCAAAAGCGCTCTTTGCATTGACTTTTCTTCCTCTGTTTTCGGTACATAAACCTCTTTCATTGTATAAGGGTCTATGCCTGTATAAAACATACAGGTCGAAATTGTACCCGGAGTCGGATAAAAGTCCTGCACCTGCTTTGGATGTATATTCTCCCTCTTACAGAACAGTGCAAGTTCCACCGCATCTTTCAAAGTAGAACCCGGATGCGAACTCATAAGGTACGGCACTATGTATTGGTCTTTACTCATACGGCCTGTCAGTTTATAGAATTTATCGCAAAACTTTTTATAAGTTTCTATGTGCGGTTTACCCATTCTGTCAAGAACTGCAGTCGAGCAATGCTCCGGAGCAACTCTTAACTGACCGCTTATATGATACTTTACAAGCTCTTCGAAAAATTCGTCACTCTGATCTTCTATAAGATAATCAAAACGAATACCGCTGCGAATAAATACTTTTTTAATGCCGTCAAGTTTTCTCAATTCTCGCAAAATATCAAGATACTCCGTATGCGACACCTGCATATTAGGGCAAGGAGTCGGAGCAAGACACTTTCTGCTTTTACAAAGTCCCGCCTTTTTCTGTTTTTCGCAGGACGGCAGACGGAAGTTGGCTGTAGGGCCGCCCACATCACTTATATATCCTTTAAATCTCTTATCATTAAGAAAAGACTTTGCCTCGTCAATAACGCTCTGTTTACTTCTTACCGTTACCGCTCTTCCCTGATGAAACGCAAGCGAACAGAAATTACAAGCGCCAAAGCAACCACGGTTATGCGTAATTGAGAAAAGTACCTCCTGAATACCCGGTACACCGCCAAGTTTTTCGTAACACTGCGGATACCATCTTTCATACGGTAACGAATACACATAATCAAGCTGTTTTGTGTCAAGCGGCTGCATAGGCGGATTCTGAATTAAAATAAAGTTGCCGTGGCGCTGAATAAGAGTTTTGCCTCTTACCGCATCTGCCTCTTCGAGCTCTTTTCTGGCAGCAATTGCATAGTCCTTTTTGCTCTCACAAACTCTTTCGTAACTCGGCAGTTCCACAACGGTTTTCGGAACATAATCGCTTGTCTTTACAGCGTAGCAAATACCACGGATGTCATACAAAGCCTCTACGGGATAACCCTCCGACAAGCGCTTTGCCATTTCAATAGTTTGCAGCTCGCCCATTCCGTAAGAAATAATATCTGCTTTACTGTCAAAAAGTACAGACGGCATTACGGTGTTTTTCCAATAATCATAATGAGCAAATCTTCTTAGCGAGGCTTCAAGTCCGCCGATAATTATTACCGAATCGGGATAAAGTCTGCGGATTATATTTGAATAAACAGTTACAGCTCTGTCAGGACGCTTGCCGTTTTTACCGCCTGCCGTATAAGCATCATCACTTCGCTTACGCTTTGCAACGGTATAATGTGCAACCATACTGTCTATATTGCCTGCCGTAACAAAAAATCCGAGCCTCGGTTTGCCAAACTGTAAAAAATCGGCATCATTTTTCCAATCAGGCTGAGAAAGGACTGCAACCTTATAGCCACAGTCCTCAAGCACTCTTGTAATTATGGCAGCACCAAAAGACGGGTGGTCAACATAACTGTCGCCCATTACATATACAAAGTCAACTTCGTCCCATCCACGGGCTTTAACCTCTTTTATATTCATCGGTAAAAATGCCATAATATCACCTATATAATTTATTCATCGTCACTGCCCATAATATTACGGTGTTCAAGCCATTCATTATAGGTCATAAGTACATCTCTCGGTTTTGAACCCTGGTGAGGGCCTACAACACCCATCTGCTCCATATCGTCTATCATTCTGCCGGCTCTTGCATAGCCTACCTTGAGTCTGCGCTGAAGAAGTGAAGTAGATGCCTGTCCTGCTTCAATTACGCATTTAATTGCGTCTTCCATTTTTGAGTCAATCTCAATATCCTCGCCGCCTCTGTCATCGCCCTTTTTACCCTGAGTAATTTCTTCTGCGGCAATTCTCTTGATTTTTTCTTCAATCTCCGCATTATATTGAGCGGAAGAAGATTTTTTAATATAATTTGTTACACCCTCAATTTCCTCATCGGATGCATAACAACCCTGCACACGCATTGGTTTTGGCGCACCTACAGGCAAGAAAAGCATATCGCCTCTGCCTATGAGTTTTTCCGCACCGCTGAAATCAAGGATAGTTCTTGAATCAATATTTGAACTTACTTTAAGCGCAATACGGCTTGGAATATTTGCCTTGATAAGACCTGTAATTACATTTACCGTAGGTCGTTGCGTTGCAACAAGCAAATGCATACCTGCGGCTCTTGCTTTTTGAGCAAGTCGGGCAATATACTCTTCCACCTCACTCGGAGCTGCCATCATAAGGTCGGCAAGCTCATCAATTGCAATTACAATTCTCGGCATTTTTTCCTTTGGTACGGGTAAACCGTTTCTCTCAAGTACAGGCTGAACAAGCTCGCCGTCTTCATTTTCTACAGGCGGATTTTCTGCCATATACTTAAGATTTTCTTCTATAAGCTCATTGTATGCGTCAATATTTTTACAATAGTATTCCGAAAGAATCTTATATCTCTGCTCCATTTCGGAAACCGCCCATCCAAGCGCACCCGCCGCTTTCTTAGCGTCGGTTACTACAGGAATAAGCAAATGCGGAATACTTCTGTACTTTGTAAATTCAACCATTTTGGGGTCAACAAGCAAAAGTTTTACTTCGTCGGGTGTAGCTTTGTAAAGGATACTCATAAGAATTGAGTTTACACAAACAGATTTACCCGAACCCGTTGTACCTGCAATAAGCAAGTGAGTAAGTTTTGACAGGTCGGTAACCACAATTTCACCCGAAATATCTTTACCGAGTACGCAGGTAAGTTTACTCTTTCCTCTTCTGAATTCATCGGAGTCAATCAACTCACGCATAGTAACCATACTTACAACCTTGTTCGGTACTTCAATACCGACTGCGGCTTTGCCCGGAATAGGAGCTTCGATTCTTACTCCGTTTGCGGCAAGGTTAAGTGCAATATCGTCTGAAAGGTTTGTAATCTTGCTTATCTTTACACCCGGAGCAGGTGAAAGTTCATATCTTGTAACAGACGGACCACGGCAAATATTTACTATAGATGCTTTTACATTAAAGCTGTCAAGCGTATCAATGAGTTTTTTCGCATTGTTATGCATTTCTTCCGCAGCATTTTTATCGTTATTGTTTTCTGAAAGACTTAACAGCTGAATAGGCGGAAAATGATACTCGGGCTTTTCTTCTTTTTCTCTGATTTCAACAGGAGAATAGCTTGCATTTTCAAGTTCTTCTTCAAAGCTGTTTTCTTCGTTATGTCTGTTCTCTTCGTATGACGGAACCGGCTCGGGTTCTGTTTCTGCTTTATGATTCTTTTCATCAAAGTTTTTGCTTGCTCTGTTGATTATGTCCATCAAATCGTCAGAAACATTTTCATTTTCGTTATGTTCATTCTGTATTATTTCTTCTTCGTATTCTTCACCGTATACTTCCTTTTCGGGACTTTCATAAAACTGCGGCTCTTCAACTTCATCTGCAACTTTTGACGCATCTTTAACATCTGCTTTGTAGTCACAGTCAACCTCAAGTTTTCTGTTAAGCTTTGTTTTATTATCATCGTGAGTGCTTTCATCAAGAGGAATATCAATGCCGCTCCTCTTGCCTCTGCGTTTTTTCTTTTGAGGAGAAACTATGGTTTTGTCATTCTCTCCGCCTGCAATAAACATCTCACGCTGTGCCTCTTCCGACTCACGCTCGGCAATGTACTCACGCCTTACCCTTGCTTTTTCTTCGCTCTTGTGCTTTACATATGTAACACCTTGCTCAACCTTTGATGCGGCAGCTTCTGCAATATCATTGATTGAAAGATTTGTAATGCCGAAAATAACGGCAAGCAATACAAGAATACAAATCAATACCGTCGGAACATTTCCGATTAACGATGCCATAGGATAACCAAGCAATCCTCCGATAAAACCGGCGCCGAATGTAAAGTAAGATTCACTTTCGAAAATATCGAGATAAAGTTCGCCTGCACAGGCAAGATAACCTCTTTCCGAATGAGGAGTGCCTGTTGCAACATAAATCAATGCTCCTATCAGCAAAACAATAAGTACGCAGAGTGCTACCTTACTTTTAAAATGCTGTATTTGCTTTTCCTTGTCCGTAATAATTGCCATATACATAAGAAAGACGGGAACAAAAAATGTTGCAAAGCCAAATACTCCAAAAAGTGCGGAACGAACCGTACTCCATAAATTTACGCTCTGAACAAATATTAAAATTACAAAAAACAGTGATAAAGCACCAAGGATAATTGCTCTTATCCTTGGTGTCAGCAAAGGTTGTGATTCAGGTATCGGTTGACTTTTTTTAGTGCTTTTTGCTTTTGAGGAGGTTGATTTACCTGAAGCTTTCTTTTTGGTTGTCTTTTTCTGGTTTGCCAATTTATACTACCTCCGCTAAAAGCATTATTGAATCATTGCACCAGTAAAGACATTTGCTCCTGTGTTCATTTCAATGCAGGAAATAACAAGGAATACTATACCTACAAGTGCAGTATATACTACGAAAATTATCATTTTGTCGGTCTTTAAGAACCATTTGAAAATAAGAATTGCAAAGTAGCCTACAATTGCAGAAACTACCATACCAACTATAATTACCACAGGGTCAATTGATATGCCCTCCGGACTTTTTATTGCGTCAACACCCTCAAGAAGAGCTGCCGCAAGTATTGATGGAACACCGAGAACAAATGTGTAGTCAAGCGCTTTCTGCTTGTTTATACCTCTCATCTCACCGACTGCAAGAGTTGAACCCGAACGGGAAATACCGGGGAAAATTGCAGCAACAAACTGCATAAGACCTACGCATACAGCGTCAAGAACATTAAAGCTCTCTTTGCCTGCCGAATTTTCGCTGTGCTTTACATTTTTTAAATGCTTAAAACCTGCGTTTGAACCGATAGTTCTCTTGTTGCAGATAATACCGACAGTAAGCAAAATACTTGTAATCATCAAAGAAATCGAAACCACAATCAAGTATCTTTCGCCTGTAAGAACATCGGCAAGATCTTTAATTTTCATATCCGTGCCCGGAATAGGCAGGAATAACAGGAAAAGCGGAAGAAGTCCTATAATGAGCATCATAATAAGATTTCTTTCGTAATTCATCTCTTTCCATTTAAATTTACCTGTAAATACATCTTTAACAAGTGAGAAAAATTCCTTGATAAGACTCCATATAAGCTTATGGTAAAAAGCAACTACCGCTACAAGTGTTCCCACATGGAGCATAACATTAAAGAAAAGGTTATTTTCCGTTGCGCCCAAAATATGCTGTGTAATAGAAAGATGTCCGCTGCTCGATACAGGCAAAAACTCTGTTAAGCCCTGCACGATGCCCTGAATGATTGCATCAATAATTGACATAATATGTACTCCTTTAACCATAAAATATGTAAGGGCGACTTTTGACCGCCCATATAACCGCATTTATTTATATGCGGTTACTGTAAAAAATAAAATTATCTGCCACGTTTTTTACGGGTCTTATTGCGTTTTATCATTGTGTACAGGCAGTCAATTGCATCCGAAACCGTGCCGACCTCGTCAATAAGGCCTTCACTGACAGCCTCTTCCCCCTCAAGAATCGTTCCGATGTCCATTACAAGTTCGCCCGTGTTGAGAACAAGCTCATTGTACCGTTCTTTTGAAATATCGGAATTTTCCGCAACAAAGGTTGTAATTCTGTCCTGCATACGCTGAAAATACTCAAAAGTCTGCGGAACGCCGAGCGTCAGTCCCGTAGTTCGCACAGGATGCACCGTCATAGACGCACTCGGTGCAATAAAACTCTTGTCTGCCGCAACTGCAAGCGGTATGCCTATGGAATGTCCTCCGCCTAGCACAATTGAAACCGTGGGCTTTTTCATTCCCGAAATAACCTCGGCAATGGCAAGACCTGCCTCTACATCTCCGCCGACCGTATTTATTAAAATAAGCAGTCCATCTATTCTTTCGTCCTCTTCAATAGATACAAGCAACGGAATAACATGCTCATACTTGGTCGTTTTATTCTGTTGTGGAAGAATGTAATGTCCCTCAATCTGTCCTATAATTGTCAGGCAATGAATTACGCTGTCTTTATGCGTAGTTAGCACCGAACCTGTTTCTTCTACCTGATCCGTATGCTGTTCGTCAATGGGACTGTCTTTTTCAAGCGACTTTTTTTCGGGCTGTTCGTTCGGATTTTTTACTGTATTATCAACCCTTGACTTACCCGATTTTTTTGCTGTGGTATTCTTTTCTTTTGCTTTTTGTGCCATATTAATGCACCTCCGAAAAATATTTTTTCCAAAAATGCGTTAATAATGTATTTGGCAATTAAATATTATAGCATTTATAGCAATATATTTCAATCTTTTTGCTCTTTTTTCTTAAAAACAATAATGATATAAAAGAATTATAGTAGTATAAAAGTAATAATGTTTTTGGAGTGAATTTAATTGGCATCAAACATAGTAATGGCGATAGTAATTTTCGTACTTATTGCATTGTCATCGTTCTTTTCCGCAACGGAAACGGCATTTTCTTTTGTAAACAAAATCCGTATTCAAAAGAAGTCCGAAGACGGCGACAAAAAAGCAACAACCGCTCTTTTTGTTATTGAAAATTTTGACAAAGCACTTACCACCATTCTTATCTGCAACAATGTAGTAAACCTTAGCTGTTCATCACTTGCAACGGTATTGTGTATGGCACTTTTCGGTGACTACGGTTCAGCTATTGCAACGGGTGCAACTACTTTGCTTGTACTCACATTCGGTGAGGTGCTTCCTAAATGTTTGGCAAAAGAAAATTGCGACAGCTTTTCTCTTAAAACAGCAGGCATAATAAAGTTCTTGATGTTCATTTTAACCCCGCTTGTGTTTATCCTTGTACAATTCAAAAGCCTTGCCCTTAAGATTGCAGGCGGAACAGAGGATGCACCGAGCGTTACCGAAAATGAGCTTAAATATATAGTAGAAAGCATTGAAGAAGAAGGCGTGCTTGAAGAAAGCGAAAGCGAGATGGTTCGCCTTGCACTTGACTTTGACGAAAAAACCGCCGAAGAAGTCATCACACCTCGAGTTGATGTTACATTCATAAGCGTGGACGATTCGCCTGAGAAAATTAAGAATTTAATTATTGAAAACAGATACTCAAGAATTCCTGTATATAAAGATACCGTTGACAACATTGTCGGCGTACTTCACACAAGAGATTATCTCGAAAAACTTGCGGACGGCATCGCACCGGATGTGCGTGACATAATGCAGCCGCCGTACTTTGTATTCAGAACTCAACCTCTTTCAAAAATTCTCAGCACTTTCAAGAGAATAAAAGTTCACCTTGCAATCGTTACCGACGAATACGGCGGAACTCTCGGTATTCTCACAATGGAAGATCTGCTTGAAGAAATCGTCGGCGATATATGGGACGAGGACGAAGAAATTGAGCACAACTACTACAAAATCGGCAAGAATGAATTTCTTGTAAACGGCGACCTCGAGCTTGACGATATGCTTGCGCTGTTCGACCTTGACGAAGATTACATTGACAGTGACAGCATAACCGTTGGCGGATACATTCTTGAAAATGCAGGCAATATTCCGAATAAGCGGGAAAGCGTAGAGGCAGGCGGTTTCCGCTTTACGATTATGGAAGTGGCAAATCAGAGAATTATTCGTGTTGTTGTAAAAAGACTTGTTGACGAAAATACAAACGAAGAAAAAGCAACAGACGAAAAAGAAAAAGAAGAATAATACATACAAAATAAAGAGCCAAGCACCCAAAGTCTTGGCTCTTTTCAGATATTGATACGGAGAATAAATTATGAGCAATACAAAAGAAAACATAAAAAGAGGCAGCTGCCCCGTATATAAAAAATGCGGCGGATGTCAGTTGCAGAATCTCACCTACACCGAGCAACTTAACTTTAAACAGAAAAAAGTTGAAAAACTGCTCTCAAAATTTTGCAAGGCAGATAAAATAATCGGTATGAACACACCCTATCATTACCGCAACAAGGTTCAGGCAGCGTTCAGGACAGATAAAAACGGTAAAATAATTTCGGGTGTCTACCAATCGGGAACTCACCACATCGTCGGCATTGAAGAATGTATGACAGAAGATGTAACGGCGGATAAAATCATAGTTGCCGTACGAAAAATGCTTAAATCTTTCAAGCTCACAACCTATGACGAGGACAAGCAGAGAGGTTTTTTAAGACATATACTTGTAAAAAGAGGCTTTGCAACAAACGAAGTAATGCTTGTTTTGGTAACAGGCACTCCTGTTTTTCCGTCAAAAAATAATTTCGTAAAAGCGATTACCAAACAGTTTCCCGAAATCAAAACAGTTGTTCAAAATATAAATCCGTACAGAACAAACCTTGTGCTCGGCGATGTGCAAAAGGTACTGTACGGCAAAGGATACATTGAAGATATTTTGTGCGGATGTAAATTCAGAATTTCACCAAAGAGTTTTTATCAGATTAACCCTGTGCAGACCGAGGTGCTTTACAACAAGGCAATTGAATTTGCAAATCTGAAAGGCAAAGAAACAGTGCTTGACACCTACTGCGGAATCGGCACAATCGGCATTGTAGCGGCAAAAAACGGTGCAGGCGAGGTTATAGGCGTTGAACTTAACAAAGATGCAGTCAAGGATGCGGTGCAGAACGCAAGAGCAAACAATTTGAAGAATATAAGATTTTATCAGGGCGATGCAGGCGAATTTATGGAGGCAGTCGCAGAAGAAAGCGAAAAGCCCGATGTAGTATTTATGGACCCGCCGAGAGCAGGCAGTGACGAAAAATTCCTCTCTTCCCTTATAAAAATGTCGCCAAAAACAGTAGTATACATCTCCTGCAACCCCGAAACCTTAGCAAGAGATTTGGCATACATAGATAAGAACAGCACATATAAAATCCAAAAAATCCAACCCGTAGATATGTTCCCACATACAGCGCATATTGAGACGGTTGTTTTGCTTTCCAAGGGAGAAATCGACTCAAAGAAGGTGCGGGTGGAGTTCTCGCTGGAAGATATGGATATGTCCGGCTTCCAGAAGGGCGCGACTTATGAGCAGATCAAGGCGTATGTGTTGGAGCATACCGGTTTGAAGGTATCTTCCCTGTACATCTCACAGATAAAGCGCAAGTGCGGGCTGGATGTGGGGCAAAATTATAACCTGTCAAAGAAGGAAGATGCCAAAGTGCCAAAATGTCCGCCGGAGAAGGAAGCGGCGATCAGGGATGCGTTGAAATATTTTCAGATGATTTAAGAGTCTATTGAGCAAAAAAGCAGTAAATCAATTTCAGATTTACTGCTTTTGCTGGCCGGGCCGGTGAGCTACGAGCATTCATGACTTTTTGATAACTTGTTCCATACTGATATATTAAGCGGAAAGTTGTGGCCCTGTATTTTCAGAGGGAAACGAATGCTCCTTGAATATATCCCACAAAATATGCCATCGCTATACTCAGTGCAATGCAACATATACATAGTATTTCAGCAATTACCTTTTTTTCGATTATTTCATTTATGGACTTTCCGTAATCAATAGTAGACCATACCATTGAAAGCAAAAATAGAATTGAAATCCATTGAGTATGAAATGATAGTCCCATGCTAACAAATACATAGTTTGAGATGATGTAAAAAGCGCTTCTGACTACAACTTCTGTCACTTTTACAATCCGATTTCTCATAGAATTCTCCCTCTCTGATAATACTGTGGGCGGCAGCACTCCTTGCTGTCGCCCCTTGATTGCCTATCTGCAAAGGCGGGCGGGGCTGTCAACGGCAGCGCAGTATGCGCTGTTTATCTTGACCGTTGACTGGCTCGGCTGGCTTTGCTACTCGCTGATAATCGGTTTTCCGTCTTTGTCAATCAAGGGACAAATACCCCCGCCAGTTCCAAACTTTGCCACAAGGTAATTGACCCCGGTTTCTCTGTCCACTACCACATAAAAGCCTTTCACACTTCCTGCGGTTTCAGTAATTTCAAATCTTCTGCTTCCCATATAGATACCTCCCAATAGAAATCAAAGCTCTTGCTTTACAAAAATGCGATAACTGATTTGATACATCACATAGCACCATGCCAACGCCAGAAGCGGTGAGCAGCAGAGAAGAATAAATACAATCTGGTCTGTCAATGCAACTCCCAGCATAGTAAGAAGCTGATATATTCCAAAGCAAATCCCTGCCGGAATGAGGAATGATACTAATAGCAGAACACGGCCTTTTTCTGCGCCAAACTTGAACACAAGAGGAATTGACATACTTCCAAAAATAAGGGAGATTACCCATGCAACGAGTGTCAAAAACAGAAGCTCTCCAATCCCTACTATGTCGAGTACGATTTTATGTGTGATTAGGCCACCGATAAAACCAATAATCAGCCCAAAGAGGCTGCCAATGGCGCAGAAGATAGCCAGCACCATAAATTTTCCAGCAACCAATTCTTTCTTGGAAACTGGCATTATCATAGCATACCGTGTCCATTTAGAACTGTCATCAAAAGAAAAGGTTGTTACAATCATCATGCTGCACAAAATCGCACATACAAAAATATAGCCTTCTACGCCGGAAAACGGAATAAGCGCAACGGCAAAAACCACAAGGATGAATAGCATAGATTTCGCATTGTGGCCGATATTAAATAAATCTTTCAAAACAAGACTTTTCATTTTGCTTGCTCTCCTTTCACATACAGCAGCAGAATATCGTCGATTGTTGCGTCGTCCACTACGGCATTTTTATATTTCCTCCGGGCTTTTTCCTTGTCAGCTACCAGCACATTCCATTGATAATCATCTTTGCGGTAAGCCAGAATTTCCGCTTTATCGAGCTGGTCGAACAGTGCTGCGCCACAGCGGATAATACCATAGTTATAACGAAGTTCATCTTTCGTTTTACAAAAAAGAACCTTGCCCTGATGGATAAATGTAATGTAATCTGCGACTTTTTCTAAATCTGTTGTGATATGCGAGGACATCAAAATGGAATGATTTTCGTCCTGAACAAATTCAAGAAATACATCAAGAATATCATCACGCATTACAGGGTCGAGGCCGCTTGTCGCTTCGTCCAAAATCAGTAGCTTGGGGTTATGGGAAAGGGCGACGGCAATACACAACTTCATCTTCATTCCCTTGGACAGAGATTTAATTTCCTTATCCGCTGGAAGTTGAAACCGCTTTAGATAGTCTTGAAACAGATGGCCGTCCCACTGTTTGTAGGCAGCACCAGCAATTTTCCCGACTTTGGCCGGAGTGAGCGTTTCATAGAAGTTAATTCCGTCAAACACTACGCCAACATCCTCTTTGATTTGTTTTGTGGACGATAATTCCTGCCCCCAAAAAGTAACTGTTCCATCATCTTTATGAATTAAATCAAGAATAGCATTGATAGTTGTGCTTTTTCCGGCTCCATTTTCGCCAATAAGCCCCATGATTGTTCCTTTCGGAACCGAAAACGAAACATGGTCTAACTTGAAATCGGCGTATTGCTTTGTCAAGTTCTCAACCTGCAAAATAGCGTTCATAGTTAATCCTCCTCTTGATAAAATATCGTCAGTAATTCAATCAATTTTTCCAACGATATTCCACTTATCCGCCCAATATCGGCGGCCTCTTGCAAATGTTCTTCGGCCAATCTCTGCTGTTCTTCCTGATAAAAGTCTTTGTTCTGTGCCGACACAAAACTTCCTCGGCCTACCGTTGTTTCAATAAAACCGTCCCTTTGCAAATCTTCATACGCTTTTTGAACGGTAATAACACTCACATGAATGGACTTTGCCAGCGCCCGCATAGAGGGAATAGGATCGCCGGTTTTTAACTCGCCACTCATAATCATGGCTTTTATCTGTGAAGTTATCTGCTCATAAATTGGCTTGCTCGTATTACTGCTTATGATAATTTCCACAACGCCCCTCCTTTGTTCTTTAATGTACTTATCGTACAAGTACATTATATTCAAGGCAAACGCTTTTGTCAATAGGGTATTAGAAAATTTATCTTTGCTTATTAAGCAAAAGAAGCCACACAATTTGTATGGCTTCCATGAAATTCTACTTTGAAATTTTTACGGAATAACGGGCTGTTGTCTATCAACTTCTTGTGTGTTACTTTATGGCACATGAGCATTGCTGCCGGGGTTATCCTGTCCATAGCCCTCCAACAGGTTGATGCCGCCCCAGACACACAGGGCACCGCCCAGACCGACCACGATGGTCTGCAAAGTATCGACTGCGCTGTTGAAAAATTCCATAAGGTCCTCACTTTCTGTCGCTTGTTCTGCGGCACTCAAAATTGTTTTTTCAAAAAATACCGCCTTATTCGGCGGCTGCATCTTCATCCGACAGGTCGATTTCGTACAGGTCAAAACTTTCGTCCTGTGCGACTACCTGCTGCCGTTTCCGGCGCAGGGTGGATAAGAACCTGTCCACATCAAAGGTGTTTTTCTTGTCCGCGTCCGCAAGGTATTTGTAGTGCGGGTGCTTGGTGATGTCGAACTTCTCCGAGAAGAACGGCCTCACACCCCGCAGCTGCAAAATACATCTGCCGCCGTCCATGATTGCGATTTCGTCCTCTGACATCAACGCCTTTCCTAATTTTTGATAGTTCAGTCCGTGGGAGGTTTGAGAACCCCGGTTCTCGCTGGTGTTGAAACTGTCGATGGTCTCTTTCCCCAGCGCATCGGAGATCTCTTTGGCATTCTTGCCCCGCCCACTCAAAAAGAGAACAGAATCGCAGTTGTCCGAAATGATTTCGGCCGCATCTTTGTAGATGGCTTTCAGCTGCGACTGGCTCTGCAAAATGATGGATGCCGAGATTTCCCGGCTGCGGATGGTGGCAATCAGCTTGTCGAAGTTGGGAATCTGTCCGATGTTGGCGAACTCGTCCAGAATCAGCCGCACATGGACAGGCAGCCGACCGCCGTATTTATCATCCGCACGGTCACACAGCAGGTTGATAAGCTGGCTTTGGAGCATGGCAAGAATGAAGTTGAAGGTGGTGTCCGTGTCACTCATAATCAGAAACAGTACGGTCTTTTCATCCCCGATGGTGTCCAGTTCCATTTCATCGTCCTCCATCAGCTCCCGCACCTCCCGGATGTCAAATGGGGCTAAACGGGCACCGCAGCTTATCAGGATGGAGGAACGGGTCTTGCCCGCCGACAGCAGAAACTTTTTGTACTGCCGGACAGCGAAGTGGTCCGGGTCTTTCTGTTCCAGCCGTTCAAACATGAGGTCCACCGGGCTTTGAAACTCCGGGTCGTCCTCGCGGGCTTCACTGGCGTTTATCATTTCCAGCAGGGTGGTGAAGTTCATTTCCTCTGCCGGGGCCTCGTACCAGATGTAGCCGATAAGCGCGGTGTAGAACAGCCGTTCCGACTTCACCCAAAAATCTTCTGCCGATTTTTCGCCCTCGCCCTTGGTGTTGGCGATAAGGGTATTCACCAGCTTCAGCACGTCCTTTTCCGAGTGGATGTAAACAAAGGGGTTGTACTTCATGGACTTGGAAAAGTTTATCGTGTTCAGGATTTTCACCCGGTAGCCTGCCCGCTGGAACATTTGGCCCGTTTCCAGAACCAGTGTGCCTTTTGGGTCTGTGACCACGAATGAGGTGGGATAGTCGGAAGTGGGGAAACATTGCATGAGGTTGGGCTTCACATAGAAGCGGGTCTTGCCGCTGCCGGAGCCGCCGATCACAAGCACATTTTTATTCCGGGCTGTTTTGGGGTCTTTGGGCCGCCCGGTCATGGTCAGGCGTTCGGTCTGGGTCAGCAGGATGTTGTTTTCAAACTTGGGGTCGATGTAGGGGGCAATGTCCTTGGCGGTGCCCCATGAAGCGTTTTGTCAAGTGCTTTTTTGAGTTATTGACGCAAATTATCGTGAAAGTGCGAAAGTGCAAAGTGCAAAGGGTCTGCGTTTTGCACTTTCAGCTTGCGGGTTCGGGTGGCTGCTTCTTCTTGATGAAGTTGTACCATTGACCGCCGACACGCCTTGCGCCTAAAATGCCGCCCATGTTGCGCTTGGCGTTCTGTACCGTCCTCTCGGATATTCCGGCTTCGGCTGCGGCTTTTACAATGTCCTCGCTGGCAAGCTCTTTCCCGTCTGCAAGCAGGTCAAGTATCAGCCTTTCGGCTTGCTCGGTCTTGGTGGCGGTGTTCCCGCCCGCGCCGGACAGCAGCTCGTCAGCGGTGATGTCGTATTCGCCTATCCACGAAAAGCCCGTTTCCGGGTCAAGGCAAAAGGCAACGGGCT
>ENA-UALF01000511-UALF01000511.1-human-gut-metagenome-genome-assembly--contig:-NODE-511-length-19462-cov-6.254084_pt1 | contig 19462 bp, 12 predicted proteins | sample MGYA00243698_ERZ654464 | MGnify/ENA primary metagenome ERZ654464 (study PRJEB26926, sample SAMN06164595) | human gut metagenome | biome: ENVO:00009003; feature: ENVO:2100002; material: ENVO:00002003...
TAAGATCGTCGGCAGCGTCAGATGTGTATAAGAGACAGTTTGCACCCTGAATGGGGCTGAAATTAAAATGCAGTACCTTCTCTGCGCTTTCTCGCATGGAAGGTACTGCATTTTTGCTTGCTGCCTTATCTGTGCAGAATGGATGCCGCACGCGGCATTCAAGGGTCAAACCGGTCTGCATTCTGTAATTGCCACTTGATCCAACCCGTGGTATAATGAAAGAATCGAATATTATGGGAACAAAGGACAGGGGTCAGAACAGAAAATGGCAAAACGAAAGCGAAAAACAACTGCAAAGCGCGCGTCTGCACGCAGAAAAAGCCGGGCCGAGGAGCGGATGCCGGCGGGGCTGGGCACCCTGTTTGTGGGGCTGCTGCTCATCGTGCTGGCGTTCGTGGAGGGGGACTCCGTCTGGAAGAGCGCCCACCAGATCCTATTCGGGCTGTTCGGCTGCGGCAGTTTTGTGCTGGGCGCGGCGGTGTGCTATCTGGCCATCCTCTACACCCGGGGGCGGGACCTGCTGATGCAGGTGTTCAAGCTGCTGCTGGGTCTGATCTTTGCCAGCGGCACGGTCATCGTGTTTTCGGATATCCCCGCCGACCTGACCGCTGCCCAGATGATCGCTGCCTGCTACCAGAACGGCGCAAACGCCTGGCTGGGCGGCGGCGTGCTGGGCACTCTGCTGGGCGGCAACCTGCTGCTGCTCTGCGGGCGGCCTGCGGCCAATCTGGTCATGGCGGTGCTGGCCCTGTGCGCCAGCCTGTATATTTTTGATATCACCCCTGCCGAGTGCTGGCAGTGGCTCTGCAATGTGGGCGGCGGTGTGCATGAAAAAGGCGTGGCGGTCTATGAGCAGAACGCCGCCCGCCGTGCTGAGCACCTTGCGGCCCGGCAGGCGGAAGAGGAGTACTGCGCCGAGGAGCCTGCGGACGATTACGATGACAGTTCCGATGAGGAAGACGTGCCCGGCGGCATTCCGGTGCCCGGGTGGCTGTCCGGCGTGTTCAGCTGGGGCCATAAGGTGACCAAGGAGATGGAAGGCGAAGCGGAGCCTGCTCCCGTGGACGATTCTCTGGGCTACGAGCCGCCTGCACCGGTGGAGCCGGAACCGGCTCCCGCCCAGCCTGCCCCAGCCTTTGAGCCGGTCAAGGTGACCTCCAACCATCCCCGCGCGGCGTTTGATATCGACCTTGGGCCGGATACCTCTGTTTCCGAGGGCGGCAGCGAGCCCATTGAGCCCATCATCATCGGGCCGGGCGGCACCTTTGGGCAGGACCCGCTCCAAAAGGCCCCGCCCCGGGCCATCGTCAAACCGGTGGTGCCGGATGCCGTGGAGACTGCCGCCGAGGATTTCTTCGCGCCCGCCGGATTGCCTGCTCCGGCCCCGGTGGTGAACCCCACCGTGCCGCCTGCGGCCCCGGAAGCCCCTGCGGCTGCACCGGCAGAGCCCGTGCAGCCTGAGATGCCGGTGTTCCAGACCCCCACCCTGCCCACTACGGACGAGCCGGTGGTGCCGGTGCGGGTCAGCGCGGAAAACGCGGTGGCCATGCGCAGTGAACCGGACGAGGACGGCTGGATCAGCATTACCAGCGAACCGGTGGAGGAAAAAGACCTGAACACGCTGGTGGCGGCTGCCATGGAAAAACCCGCCGCAGGCGAGCAGGCTGCCGCCACCGCCCCGGCCGAGGAGCCGGAGGTGGTGGAGACCTTCCAGTATCAGTACCCCAGCATCGAGCTGTTTGAAAAGTCTGCCGAGGAGAGTGACCCCGGTGCCCAGGACGAGCTGAAGGCCAACGCCCAGAAGCTGGTGGACACGCTGGAAAGCTTCGGCGTGCGCACCCGGGTGCTGGATATCTCCCGCGGACCTTCTGTCACCCGGTACGAGCTGCAGCCCATGGCGGGTGTGAAGATCAGCCGCATCACCTCGCTGGCGGACGATATCGCCCTGAACCTCGCGGTGGCAGACGTGCGTATGGAAGCCCCCATCCCCGGCAAGCCCGCCGTGGGCATCGAGGTGCCCAACCACAAAAAGACCCCCGTTTTTATCCGCAGTGTCTTTGAAAGCCAGGCCTTCCTGCGGATGACTTCGCCCTTGGGCGTGGCGCTGGGCAAGGACATTGCCGGTGTGGCCCAGGTGGCCGACCTGTGCAAGATGCCCCATCTGCTCATCGCAGGCAGCACCGGCAGTGGTAAATCTGTTTGTGTGAACAGCATCATCATCAGCATCCTGTTCCGCTCCAGCCCCGAGGACGTGAAGCTCATGCTCATCGACCCCAAGGTGGTGGAGCTGGCTGAATACAACGGCATCCCCCACCTGCTGATGCCTGTCATCACCGAGCCGAAAAAGGCGGCGGGCGCATTGAGCAGCGCGGTGCAGGAGATGGAGCGCCGCTACCACCTGTTTGCGGAAAACAATGTCCGTGACATCAAATCCTTCAACAAGCTGGCGGCCACCGACCCCATGCTGGAAAAGATGCCCTATATCGCCATCATCATCGACGAGCTGGCCGATCTGATGATGGTCGTGGGCAAGGACGTGGAGGATTCCATCTGCCGCATTGCCCAGAAGGCCCGTGCCGCCGGAATGCACCTCATCGTTGCCACCCAGCGCCCCAGCGTGGATGTCATCACTGGCCTGATCAAGGCCAACATCCCCAGCCGCATTGCCTTTGCCGTGTCCAGCCAGGTGGACAGCCGTACCATTCTGGATGGTGCCGGTGCCGAGAAGCTGCTGGGCCAGGGTGATATGCTTTTTATGCCTGTGGGAGCGCCTAAGCCGGTGCGTATCCAGGGCACCTTTGTGCGGGATGAGGAGATCAGCCGCGTGCTGGACTTCATCAAGCAGAGCGCCACCGTCCAGTACGACGAGGCCATGATCGAAGCCATGGAAAAGCACGCCATTCAGGATGGCAAGAAGGGCGCATCCTCTGCAGATGCGGATGAGGAGACCGGCAGCGACCCGATGCTCAAGCAGGCCGTTGAGGTGGTCATCGATGCCGGGCAGGCATCCACCAGCCTGCTGCAGCGCCGCTGTAAGCTGGGTTATGCCCGCGCCGCCCGCATCATGGATGAGATGGAGCAGAAGGGCATCATCGGCCCCTATGAGGGTGCCAAACCCCGTGCTGTTCTCATCAGCCGTCAGCAGTGGCTGGAGATGCAGATGAATCAGCCGGAGGAATAAGAACACAAGCAACACTTTTCTTGGCTCCCTGTCAGGGGAGCAGACAGAGAGGTTTAACCAGTGAGGAACACTATGGATAACTCTTCCCCGATCTACACCGAATTTCTTCCCATCAGCCGGGCGGACATGGAAGCCCGGGGGTGGGATCAGCTGGACTTTGTGGTGGTGGGCGGCGATGCCTACGTTGACCACCCCAGCTTTGGCACCGCCATCATCAGCCGCCTGCTGGAGGCCGAGGGCTATAAGGTCGGCGTGCTGGCCCAGCCCCGCTATTCCGACTGCGAGGACTTCAAGCGGTTCGGCAGGCCGAAGTACGGCTTTTTCATCGGCGGCGGCAACGTGGACAGCATGGTGAGCCACTACTCCGTGGCAAAAATTCCGCGTGCCGAGGACGAATACTCTCCCGGCGGCATCGGCGGCGCGCGGCCTGACCGCAGCGCCACCGTTTACACCAGGCTGGCCAAGGAGGCCTACCCCGACCTGCCTGTGATCCTGGGCGGTCTGGAGGCTTCTCTGCGCCGGTTTGCCCACTACGATTACTGGCTGGACACCGTTCTGCCCAGCATTGCGGAGGACTCCGGAGCCGATCTCATCAGCTTTGGCATGGGCGAGCACCAGACCGTGGAGATCGCCCGGCGGCTGGCGGCAGGGGAGCCGGTGGAGTCCATCACCGATGTGGACGGCACCTGCTACCTGACCGACTTCGACCACCTGCCTGAAAAGTATGTGGAGTGCGCCGGTTTCCGGAAAGTGGCCTCCGATAAGGTGGCCTACGCCAAAGCCTGCCGCATCCAGATGGACAATCAGGATGTGGTCAGCGGCCAGATCATCGTGCAGAAGCAGAGCGAAAAGTATCTGGTGCAGAACATCCCCGCAAAGCCGCTGGTGCGCGGGGAGCTGGATAAGGTCTACGCCCTGCCCTACACCCGCCGTTACCACCCCATCTACGAGAGCATGGGCGGCGTGCCCGCCATCCGGGAGGTGCAGTTCTCCATCATCCAGAACCGCGGCTGCTTCGGCGGCTGCAACTTCTGCGCCATCCAGCTGCATCAGGGCCGCCGGGTCACCAGCCGCAGTGCCGACAGCATTGTGGCCGAGGCCGAGCGGATGACCCACGAGCCTGATTTCAAGGGCTACATCCACGATATCGGCGGCCCCACCGCCAACTTCCGGTTCCCGTCCTGCCGGGAGCAGATGCTGCGGGGCATGTGCAATGGCGGCAAGCACTGCCTGGCCCCCACCACCTGCTCCCACATGATCGTGGATCACAGCGATTACCTCAAGATCCTGCGCCGTGTCCGGGAACTGCCCGGCGTGAAAAAGGTGTTCATCCGCAGCGGCATCCGGTTCGATTACCTGATGGCTGACCCGGACGACACCTTCTTCAAGGAGCTGGTGGAGTATCACGTCTCCGGCCAGCTGAAGGTGGCCCCGGAGCACTGCGCTCCCAACACACTGGCCTACATGGGCAAGCCGCCCATCCAGACCTTCAACAAGTTCAAGGATAAGTTCTATGAGCTGAGCAAGAAGGCGGGCAAAAAGCAGTACCTCGTGCCCTACCTGATGTCCAGCCATCCGGGCAGCACCCTGAGCGATGCCGTCTATCTGGCCGAGTATCTCTACAAAAACCACATGCGCCCCGAGCAGGTGCAGGATTTCTATCCCACCCCCGGCACGGTGAGCACCTGTATGTTCTACACCGGCCTTGACCCCTACACCCTCAAGCCTGTGTTCGTGGAAAAAACTGCGGAGGGAAAAGCACTCCAGCGCGCCCTGCTCCAGTATTACGAGCCCCGCAATGCCGAAAAGGTCATCAAGGCGCTGAAAATGACCCACCGGGAGGACCTGATCCCGCTGCTGGTGCCCGCCGAGGGCCGCCGCGCGGTCCAGCGCTCTGCCCGCCGGGCCGAGCCTGCCGAGGTGACCATCCACAACGACGGCACCTATACTGTCCGCCCCAACAAGGGCAGGGGAGGCAGGAATCAGAGCCGCGGAGCCGCTCCGGCCCGCACCGCAGGCGGCCGCCAGCCCAGCCCCGGCGCACGTTTTGCGCCCAACGGCACGGCACCCCGTAAGCCGAAGAATGATCAACAGAAAGAGAATACAGCGTGGAAAACTTCAAAAAAGAAAAAGTAAGCTTCTGGCGGCGCATTGCCGCTCTGGCCCTGGCGGCGGCGCTGGCCCTTGGCCTTGCCGCCTGTGATACCTCGGCGGTGGTGCCGGGCAGCAGCACCCCTACGGTCAGCACTGCCCAGCCTGCCGGAGACGACCAGACCGCCAACTTTGAGATGCACTTCCTGGATGTGGGGCAGGCCCTGAGCGTGCTGGTGGAATGTGACGGCCAGTATATGCTCTACGACGGCGGCAACGTGGACGATGGCAGCTATGTCGTCTCTTACCTGCAGAATCTCGGCGTGGAGGAGCTGCAGTATGTGTTCTGCTCCCACGCCCACGAGGATCATGTGGGCGGCCTGTCCGCTGCGCTGGCCTATTTCCCGGCAGACCATGTGTACAGCCCCGTGACGGAAGCCTCCACCAAATGCTTTCAGGATTTCGTCAAGTACACCCAGCAGCAGGGCCTGCAGGTGGAAGTGCCCGCCGTGGGCACGGTCTGGCCGCTGGGCAGCGCCACTGTGACCATGCTGGGCCCTGTGGCGCAGTATGACAACACCAACGATACCTCCATCGTTCTGCGGGTGGACTACGGCTCCACCAGCTTTCTGCTCACCGGCGATATGGAATCGGATGCGGAGCGCGACCTCGTAAACAGCGGGGCCAACCTGAAGGCAGATGTTCTGCAGGTGGGCCACCACGGTTCCAGCACCAGTACGAGCTACATCTTCCTGAACGCCGTCCTGCCCGAGATGGGCATCATCTCCTGTGGTGTGAACAACAAGTACGGCCATCCCCACGAGGAGACCCTGAGTATCCTGCGGGATGCGGGCGTGGATGTTTACCGCACGGATCTGCTGGGGGCCATCGTGATCGGTTCCGATGGACAGAACTATACCATCCGCACCGAGAAAACGGCCACCGATGCCGAGCTCAACCCCACCGATCCGGCGGCATCGTCCACCGCGCAGCAGGGGTATATCGGCAACGTGAACAGCAAAAAGTTCCACCTGCCCAGCTGTGCCAATCTCCCTGCGGAGAAGAACCAGATCCTCTTCTCCAGCTACGAGGAGGCCATCGCGGCAGGGTACAGCCCGTGCTCGAGCTGCATCAAGTAAAAAGCATATCAAACAAGCAGCGCCCTGCCGGGGCAAACCGGCAGGGCGCTGCTGTTTTCTGGGATCATTTTTTTCGCTTCTTGAAATCGACCGGCAGCGTTGTCCACCGCTTCCGGAAGAGATATGCCGCATCCTTGGGCTGGCGCTGGCGGGTAAAGATGCCTTTTTTGTTGCCGTCCACCCGCAGGATGCCCTCGGTGGTCTGGAAATCGGCAAAATTCCACACCAGCTCACCCTGCACGAAATCGTAGTGGTCGAACACGGCGTGGGTCATCTCCAGATATTCATTCTGGTACTCGGCACTCCACATCACACTGGGGAGCTTGTGCGCACCGCTCAGGTTGTCAGTGCCGTACTCAGTGAAGATGAGCGGGCGGCCATGCAGGACTTTTGCCCAGCCGTCCATCTCATGGTGGAAGGCGGCTTCGGCATCCGCCAGCCCGGCCCCGCCCAGTATATACCAGCCGTAGTAACGGTTCAGGCTGACGAAATCGGCAAAGCGCTGGCCCTTGCTGGTGTCGGGCAGGCTGGTCATCAGGACCGTATAAGTACGGGGGCGCTTCTGGGGGTCGAGGCGGCGGGCCAGCTCGAACAGGGGTTTGAAGTATTCCTCAGTGCCCGCGCTGGTGCACTGAGGCTCGTTGAGCAGGCTCCATGCGATGACCGAGGGGTGGTTTTTGTCCCGGTCGATCATATCGGTCAGGGCTGCCTTGTGGTTCTTGAGCAGCGCAGGCGTGGTCTCCTTCTCAAAAAAGCCCTGCTGTCTGCCGTTGCCCTGATTGGCGGCCAGGAAGTTGGCCGTGCTCTGCATAAAGCCCACGGCGGGGACTTCGTCAATGATAAGGAAGCCCTCCTCATCGGCCATCTGATAGATCTCCTCAGCGTAGGGGTAGTGGCTGGTGCGGAAGCAGTTTGCGCCGATCCACTTCATCAGCTCAAAATCCCGCTTGACGGTGGGCAGGTCGAGCCCGCGGCCCCGGATGTCGGCATCCTCGTGCCGGCCGAAGCCCCGCAGATAGACCGGGCTGCCGTTGAGCAGGAAACGCCCGTGCCGGATCTCAAAGGTGCGGATGCCGATCCGGTCCAGATACTCGTCCACCACCGCGCTGCCCTCGTGGATGCGGATGACCAGATCGTAGAGATGGGCGGCGTGGATATTCCACAGTTTGGCGTTTTTGACCACCAGTGTGCCGGTGGTGCCGGAGCTTTCGGCCACCCGGGTGGTGCCGTCGTAAAGCTCCACAGTCACGGGGTGGGGGCCGTTGGTGGTCACGGTATAGTCGATCTCGGCCCCGGTCTCGGTCAGGCGGTATCGTGTGGAATAGTCCAGCACCCGCTCCTTGGGCAGGGCCATCAGCCAGACGGGCCGGTGGATGCCGGCGTAGTTGTAAAAATCAAAGTAGGGTGCGGCGATCTTTCTGCCATCCGCAAGGGTACGGGTGGTGCCTGCGGGCAGCATCGTCTCGCTGAGCTCGTTATTCGCCAGAACACTGAGCTTGTTGAACTGGTTGTAGCGCACGATGTTGGTCACGGTGGCATCAAAGGGCAGGAAGCCGCCCTCGTGCTGGGCCACCTCCACGCCATTGACGAAGACCCGGGCCCGGTGGGTGACCGAGCCAAACCGGAGAACGATGTCCCAGCCGCTCCATTCCGCAGGGACAAAAAAGCTGGTCTCGTACCAGAAATCACCGCAGTATTCGCGGGAGGCCTTGTCGGTGAACAGGTCGCAGAAGGAGGCGGGCACCGGCATGGAAAGAGAGGAGGGCAGGTCCAGCGCCCATCCGTCCTCCACACCCTTGCTCTCGGGGTCGAAGCTGAAACGCCACATCCCGTCCAGGCCGATGAGACGGCGGGTGGTGGTAGCGCGGGGATACAGCAGGGAGCGGTTCATCGGGATGACCTCACATTCATCAGCCCGGCGGCATTTTGCGTGCCACAGGGGCGTTTATTGTCTTTATACCCAGTATGACAGAAATTTTATAAAAGGGATAGAAAGATTTTTGAATAAATCCAGACTTTTTTCAGGAAAACAGGCGCTGCTCTGGGCAGAATACCTATTATCTCCGGCCTGGTTTAAAAACTTCCGTAAAGGATGCCACAAAAAGTGAATGCTGGGAAAAAGAGGGAAAAACAGAATGTGAACGAACTGTGAAAATGTACAAAAACAATACCTTAAAATTGTACGAATTCACCTAAAAAATATTCTAACATTTTTTGATAAAAGTTTGTCATAATATTGGAGTACAAACTTGGATACAGCAGAAGAGACGCTGTACCGCTTGAATTGACCATCGAAGGAGAATACAATGGCAAATGAAATGCAAAAGACCACCCCGTTTGGGATGCGGGACAAGGTCGGCTATATGTTCGGCGATTTCGCCAACGATTTTACTTTTATCCTGTCGTCCAGCTTCCTGATGAAGTTCTATACCGACGTGATGGGCGTGAGCGCCGGTGTTGTGGGCATGATCATGATGATCGCCCGCTTTGTGGATGCTTTCACCGATGTGACCATGGGCCAGATCGTGGACCGTTCCAAACCCACCAGGGACGGCAAGTTCCGCCCCTGGCTCAAGCGGATGTGCGGCCCTGTGGCCATCGCATCCTTCCTCATCTTCCAGTCCGGTCTGGCCGGGATGTCCTACGGCTTCAAGGTGGCATGGCTCTTTGTGACCTATATCCTGTGGGGTTCTATCTTCTACACCTCCGTCAACATCCCTTACGGCTCCATGGCTTCCGCCATCTCTGCTGACCCCAAGGACCGCGCAGAGCTGTCCACCTGGCGTACCATCGGCAGCACGCTGGCCAGCCTTGTGATCGGCGTTGGCACCCCCATGGTGGCTTACGTCACCGTCAATGGTCAGACGGTCCTCTCCGGCAGCCGCATGACCATCATTGCAGGCGTTTTCTCTGTCTGCGCCATCCTCTGCTACCTGCTCTGCTTTAACCTGGTGCGTGAGCGTGTGGATGTGCCCGCCAACGACAGCAAGATGGACATTGGCAAGATGCTCAAGAGCGTGTTCACCAACCGTGCCCTGCTGGGCATCATTGCTGCCGCCCTCTTCCTGCTGCTGGCCATGCTGACCATGCAGGGCATGGCAGGCTATGTGTTCCCCAACTTCTACGGCAGCGCCGCCGCCCAGTCTACCGCTTCTCTGCTGAGCAGCGTGCTGATCCTGCTCGTCTGCGCACCCTTTGCCTCCAAGCTGGCCAGCCGGTTCGGTAAAAAAGAGCTGGCCACCGTATCCTGCATCGTGGCCACGGTGCTGGAGGTCATCTGCTTTGTTCTCAAGCCCACCAATGTCTGGGTCTATGTCGGCTTCTTCTGCGCCGCCTTCATCTGCCTGGGCTTCTTCAACACCATCATCTGGGCAATGATCACCGATGTCATCGATGATTCCGAGGTCCGCAACGGCATCCGTGAGGACGGCACCATCTATGCGGTCTACTCCTTTGCCCGCAAGCTGGGTCAGGCATTCTCTTCCGGCCTGACCGGCGGCCTGCTGACCATGATCGGTTACAGTGCTGCCACTGCCTTTGACCCGGAGGTCACCATGGGCATCTTCAACATCTCCTGTATTGCCCCCGCCATCGGCTTTGTGGCCGTGGCCCTGAGCCTGTTCTTCATCTACCCCCTGACCAAACAGAAGGTGGAAGAGAATGTGGCCGCACTGGCACAGCGCCATAATAAGTAAGGAAACGGATCAAGCCGCCCACGGGAAATTCCTGTGGGCGGCTTGTTTCTGCTTCAAAATTGATGTATACTAATATATCAGGAATGACACAATGGCACGAGCGGAACAACAGGAAAAAGGAGCGGTGTACGATGCGGGTGGATCCCTTGCAGATCCTTACAAAGCTGGCAGCGGTGCAGAATATCCCGACCCGGCGGGTCACCCCGCCCTTTGAGGGGTTGGAAGAGTTTGACTACGGCCTGCGGCGATCGCTGGACCCCCAGTTCGACTGGCAGGAGTTCGGCCAGCTGCTGCTGGACAGCACCCCTGAGAATACCCTGCTGCTGGTGGAGGGTACCTTTGAGCTGCACTTTGCCCTGTTCCGCATCCCCGATGAAAAAAACACGGTCTTTCTCATTGGACCCTGGACGGTGGGCCCCCGCACCCCGAGCGCCCGCAAATGGGTCAAGCGCTATCTGGGGGAAGCCGGAGAGGCCGCTGTGCAGGAGTACTACAACGGCGTGAAGATCCTGGAGGCCAGCGATTTCTATGGAGCTTTGCGGGTTGTGGTGGATACGATGTTCGGCTGCACTGTCCCGGTGCAGGAGCTGAAGGAATTCCTGCCCTTCCAGTTCCACCCGGATACCCGCTATTTCCACGAGCCGGAGTTCCAGAAGGAGATTCCGGTCACCATGCTGGAGCAGCGGTATGAATCGGAGAACCGTATTCTGGACGCGGTGGCCCGGGGCGATGAGGAAGCCGCCATCGAGGCCATGCACCAGCACTCCCGCTTTACCTATGGCGGCCGGTTCGAGGGGACACTCTACCAGCAGAAGAACAAGATGATCGTGCTGAACACCCTGCTGCGCAAGGCCATTGAACCCAGCAAGGTGCATCCCTATTATATCGATGCCATTTCCAGTAAGTACAGCCGCATCATTGAGGAAGCCAACGAGGTGCCCAACGAGATGATGTGGCAGATGACGCGGGATTACTGTGCCTATGTCCGCCGCTACTCGCTGAAGGAGTATTCGCCCGCGGTGCAGAAGGTGATGAATTACGTCAACCTGAATGTGGCTGAGCCGCTGACGCTGAAAAGTCTGGCCGCCATGTGCTTCATCAGCCCATCGTACCTGTCGGCATTGTTCAAGCAGGAGACCGGCAGCACTCTGATCGATTATATCAACACCCAGCGCGTCAACCGCGCGGCCCAGCTGCTGGTGCAGAACAACCACACCATTGCCGCCGTGGCCGAGGAAGTGGGCATTCTGGACGTGAATTATTTTACAAAGATCTTCAAAAAGACGCTTGGAGTCACCCCCACCCGCTACCGCCGCGAACACAAAGAAAAGTGAAAAATGAAAAAAATGCCCGGTTTTTCCCGGAAATGTACGTTTTGTGCAAAACTCCCGGAAAAAACGGGCATTTTCTGTACAGAGAAATTTGTTGCATGAACAGAACGATGTTGTAACCGTTTTGAAAGGATTTATGGATTTTTGGCATGGAATTTGGATGTATGTTGCATTTTCGACTGATTTTGTACTTGATAGCAAAAAGAATGTTGTACACAACAATATCAACTGTGAAGAATACACAAAGAAATGACCGGAATCTTGTGAACTTGTCCCATTGCGAATGATTTTCCAGACGGTTATAATACAAACAGAAACCATGGAACATACATGTAAGTATATTCCATGAGATGCTGTGATATGCGAATGAAGGAGAACAAGATTATGAAAATGATTTCCCGTCGTGACTTTATGAAGGCTTCTGCTGTTGTGGGTGCTGCCGGCGTTCTGACCGCCTGCGGCGGCTCCTCCAGCTCCACTGCTGCTTCCTCTACCGCCGCTTCCTCTGCAGCTGCTTCTTCTGAGGCTGCAACCGGCAGCGCAAACGTCGGTGTCTGCATCTATCAGTTCGCTGATAACTTTATGACCCTGTACCGCACCGACCTGGAAGAGTACCTGAAGGATAAGGGCTACGCCGTGACCATCGTTGATGGCAAGAACGACCAGAACACCCAGACCGAGCAGATCAACACCTTCCTGCAGCAGGGCGTTGACGTTCTGATCATCAACCCTGTTCAGACCACCTCTGCTCAGACCATCGTTGATACCATTTCTCCCTCCGGCACTCCCATCGTCTTCATCAACCGTGAGCCCGAGAAGGCTGTTCTGGACTCCTACGCAGGCAAGTGCTGCTACGTTGGCGCTGACGCACGTCAGTCCGGTACTTACCAGGGCGAGCTGATCCTGGAGACCGAGACCCAGGGCGATATCAACGGCGACGGCAAGATCACCTACATCATGTGCAAGGGCGACCCCGAGAACATCGATGCTCAGTACCGCACCGAGTACTCCATCAAGGCTCTGACCGATGCCGACAAGGAAGTGGAGTGCCTGTACGAGTACCTGGACAACTGGGATCAGACCACCGCACAGCAGGACGTTGCAAACGCTCTGGCACAGTACGGCGAGAAGATCGAAGTTGTGTTCTGCAACAACGACGCAATGGCTCTGGGTGCTCTGCAGTCCATCGAGCAGGCTGGCCGTACCGTTGGCAAGGACATCTACCTGGTCGGTGTTGACGCACTGAAAGAGGCTGTCCAGAACGTTGTTGACGGCAAGATGACCGGTACCGTTCTGAACGACGACGTGGGCCAGGCTACCAAGGCTGCCGAGGCTACTCAGCTGTTTGTTGAGGGCAAGGACGTTGAGGAGTACTACTGGGTCGACTACGTCAAGGTCACTACCGAGAACGCAGCACAGTACCTCTAATTCCTGTAGCACAAAACTCACGTTTGCAAGGTACGCAGTGAGTCCTATGGCTTGGTAAAAGCTTAAAAGCGCGTGCGTGCGAGATTTCTCTCGGGCGCACGCGCCTTCTTTTGGAAAGGACGCACCGCGCGGCCTGCAAATTGCAAGATAAGGAGGCTCTGCGGAATGTCAGAATACCGTCTGGTAATGAAAGGCGTGGTCAAGACCTTCCCCGGCGTAAAAGCGCTGGACCACGCGCAGTTGGAGCTCCGCCCCGGCAAAGTCATGGCCCTGATGGGCGAGAACGGTGCCGGTAAGTCCACCCTGATGAAATGTATGTTCGGCATTTACAAGATGGACGAGGGCGAGATCGAATACGAGGGGCAGAAGGTAACCATCCCCACCCCGCTGGATGCACTGGACCGCGGCATCGCCATGGTGCATCAGGAGCTGCAGCCCATTCCGGCTCGTACCGTGGCCGAGAATATCTGGCTGGGACGCTACCCCACTAAGAAATACGGCATCGTCACTGTTGTGGACCATGCCAAAATGTACAAAGATACCGATGAACTGCTGAAGAAACTGAAGCTGGACATCGACCCCCATGCAAAGCTGGGCTCTTTGAGCATCGCCCAGATGCAGATGGTGGAAATCGCCAAGGCCGTTTCCGCCAACTGCAAGGTGCTGATCCTGGACGAGCCCACCTCCTCTCTGACCGCAAACGAGGTCGAGAGCCTGTTCCGCATCATGCGGGAGCTGAAGGAGCAGGGCGTTGCTCTGGTCTACATCAGCCACAAGATGGACGAGATCAAGGTCATCGCAGACGAAGTTACCATCATGCGCGATGGCCAGTACATCGGCAAGTGGGACGTTGCCAGCATGACCAAGGAAGAGATCATTGCAAAGATGGTCGGCCGTGAGCTGTCCAACCTGTTCCCCCCGCTGGAGAACGTGCCCTCGGACGAGGTCATGATGAAGGTGGAGGACTTTACCTCCATCCATCCCCGCTCCTTCCGCCATTGCAGCTTTGAGCTGAAAAAGGGCGAGATCCTGGGCGTTGCCGGTCTGGTGGGCGCACAGCGCACCGAGCTGATGGAAGGCATCTTCGGCCTGCGTGCCCATACCTCCGGTAAGGTGTGGATCAAGGGCGAAGAGGTGAACATCAAGCAGCCCCGCGACGCCATCCAGAAGAGCGTGGCTCTGCTGACCGAGGACCGCCGTGCCACCGGCATCATGGGTGTGCTGAGTGTTGCGGATAACATCTCCATTGCATCGCTGGATGCCCTGCGCAAGGGCCCCATCATGCTGGACAACAAGAAGATCCTGGATCTGGTGGCTACCAACAAGGAAAAAATGGCCATCAAGGTGCCCAGCCCCAAGACCCAGATCAAGAGCCTTTCCGGCGGCAACCAGCAGAAGGTGCTGATCGCCCGGTGGCTGGCCAACAACCCCGATGTTCTCATTCTGGACGAGCCTACCCGCGGCATCGACGTTGGTGCAAAGTATGAAATTTACTGCATCATTGCCGATCTGGCCAAGCAGGGCAAGAGCATTATCATGATCTCCTCCGAAATGAGCGAGATCATCGGTATGTCCAACCGTGTCATGGTCATGTGCGATGGCCGTATCACCGGCTTTATCAACGGTAAGGATGCCACGCAGGAGAACATCATGGCGCTGGCTACCCAGTTCGAGACCGCACCTGACGCAGCTGCGGCAAATCAGTAATTAAGGAGGCTGTCTATCGTGGAAGCTACCAAAAAATTGAATGGCAAGGCTGTGGGCAAGTGGCTCAGCAACAACGCCATTATCATGATGATGCTGGCCGTCACCCTGATCGTTGGCATCATTCACCCCAACTTCTTCTCCGGCACCAACATGATCAACCTGTTCAAGAACGTGTCCATCCGCTACATCATCGCGCTGGGCATTTCCGGCTGCCTGATCACCACCGGCAACGACCTGTCCGCAGGCCGTCTGGCTGGTTTTGCAGCATGTCTGGCCTGCATCTTTGCACAGACCGAAGGTGCTGCCGGTAAATTCTATGCAAACATGCCTACCCTGTCCACCCCGGTGGTGTTCATTCTGGTCATTGCCATCTGCGCCATCGTGGGTCTGTGCAACGGTCTGGTGGTCAGCTACCTGAAGGTGCAGCCCTTCATTGCTACCTTGGGTATGCAGCAGGTGGTCTACGGTATCTGCCTTGTGTACACCGGCGGTACCCCCATCGGCTCTTTGAACAAAAACTTCACCTCTCTGGCCTCCAACACCATCATCGGTGTGCCTGTGCTGATCTGGATCGCTCTGATCGTGGCCGGGTGCTTCTGGTTCCTGTACAACAAGACCCGTCACGGCAAGTACATGTACGCCATCGGCGGCAACGAAGCTGCTGCTGAGGTGGCCGGTGTCAACGTCAACGCCACCAAGATCCGCATCTACATCCTGGCTTCCTGCATGTTCGGTCTGGCAGGCTGCCTGCTGGCTGCAAAGTCCGGCGGCGCATCCGTCAACACCGCACAGGGCTATGAGCTGGACGCCATCGCAGCCTGCACCATCGGCGGTGTTTCCACCACCGGCGGCGTTGGTACTGTTCCCGGCGTTCTGGTCGGCGTTCTGGTCTTTGAGCTGATGAAGGTGGCTCTGCAGTTCATGAACGTGAACTCTTCCTACACCTACATCGTTCAGGGTCTTGTCATTATCGTGGCTGTGGCCATCGATATCCGCAAGTATCTGGCAAAGAAGTAAGAGCTTTTTCTGTGGGTCGTCTGCTTTTGGGCAGGCGGCCCGCTTTTTTATCTGCATTTGTGTGGTATTATAATAAAAACACCATCAGGAGGTACGTTATGGCACAGGAAAAACAGACACCCGAAGAGCGCGAGGCTGAACTTGCCCGCCGGGAAGCTGCCCTTGCGGCCCGGGAAGCACAGCTGGCGCAGGAACAGGCGGAGCTGGCAGGCCGGAAGGCAGACTTTGAGGAAGGCAAAAAGAGCCTGCTCAACAACGGTGACAAGAATTTTGTGAACGCGAAAGAAAAAATGTACGACCATTTTCCGCTGACCGTGCACCAGATGGATATTATCATCGGAGTGCTGTTTGCACTGATCGCACTGTTCCTTGTGCTGGGCGTGACCCACACCAGCTTCTTCGGGCTGTTCGGAGGGTAAGAATATAGGTGATTGTATTTCATCTGCAATGTGCGTATAATTTATGATAAAAGTTCTGCCGCATTGCGGCGGCAGGAAGAGGAGTGGTGATCTTGAAAAAGAAATGGCTCGCGGCGGCACTGGCAGGCATTCTGCTGGCAGCTGCGGTTCTGAGCGGATGTGCATCGACAGAAAAGGCCAAACGGCTGCGCTTCGGTGTGGCTGGCGAGGGCGGCATCTACCGGGAGTTCGGTGAGCGGTTCGCAGCATTGGAAAACGAGACGGACAACGGGCAGGTGGAGCTGAAGGCTACCGCCGGTTCCGCAGCGAACCTGCGTCTGCTGACCGGCGAATACCTGCAGCTGGCCATTGCACAGGCAGACCTTGTGCAGGATGCCTATGACCAGACCGGCATCTTTGCCGACGAGGAGGAGGACCGCGGCTTTGGTGCCGTGGCGGCGCTGTATACCGAGACCTGTCAGGTGGTGGTGCGGGCGGATTCCGACATCCAGTCCATTGAGGATCTGCATGGCAGGACGGTGAGCATTGGCGCGGAAGAATCCGGTTCGGAGCAGAACGCGCGGCAGATCTTATCTGCCTATGGTCTGAACGACAAGATGGTGAGCATGGTAAACCTGAACTATGAGGATGCCGCTGCCCAGCTGAAGGCGGGCAGGGTGGATGCCATCTTTATGACGGTGGGTGCGCCCAGCCCGGTGCTGACCGCTCTGGCAGGCGAGTGCGGCATCCGGCTGCTGAAGGTGGACGGTGCGGCGGCACAGCGCCTGATGAGCGCTTACAGCGCCTACAACACGGTCACGCTGCCGGCAGGCACCTATCCCGGACAGACGGAAAAGGTGCAGACGGTGGGCGTGAAAGCCGTTCTGCTGGCCAGCAACGCGCTGCCTGCAAAGCAGGTACAGCAGCTGACACAGCTTCTGTTCTCCAGCCGGGAAGGGCTGGAAGAGCAGCTGGGCATCCCGCTGGACCCGGAGGAAAACGCAGTAGAGGGCGTTGGCATCCCGTTCCATGCGGGTGCGGCCGCATACTATAAGGCGGCAGGAATTACGGTCGATCAAACGGCTGGGAACTGAGGGAAAGTAGAGCAATGAAGATCGAATTGGATATGTATCAGACACTGGCCGTTGCTGTGCTGGTGCTGATGCTGGGCAAATTTTTGCGGGCAAGGGTGCAGGTGCTGGAACGTTTCTGCATTCCGGCTCCGGTCATTGGCGGCGTGCTGTTCGCCATTTTTACCTGTGTGTGCTATGTGACCGGCGTTGCCGAGTTTGCATTTGATGATATTCTAAAGGAAGTCTGCATGGTGATGTTTTTCACCTCGGTGGGCTTCCAGGCAAACCTCAAGGTGCTGAAAAGCGGCGGAAGAGCGATGATCGTGTTTCTGGGCGTGGTCATCGTGTTGATCGTCAGCCAGAACTTTGTGGCCGTGGGGCTGGCAAAGCTGCTGGGCGTGGATGCGCTGGTGGGTCTTTGCACCGGCTCCATCCCCATGGTGGGCGGCCACGGCACCGCCGGTGCCTTTGGCCCGGTGCTGGAGGACTTTGGCATTCAGGGGGCCACCACCCTGTGTACGGCAGCGGCCACCTATGGCCTGATCGCGGGCAGCATGATGGGCGGCCCCATCGGTAAGATGCTCATTGAGCGGCACAACCTGCTGGCCACGGTGGTACCGGAGGATGACAGCCTACTGGTGGAAGAAGAAATGAAGCACGAGCGCCACACCACCATGTACCCGGCGGCAAGCTTCCAGCTGATCGTCGCCATGGGCATCGGCACGGTGCTGTCCAGACTTCTGAGCCTGACGGGCATGACCTTCCCCATTTATATCGGTGCCATGATCGCGGCGGCCATCATCCGCAATGTGGGTGAGTATGGCGGCGGCTACACCGTGTATATGGGCGAGATCAATGACATTGGCGGCATCTGCCTTTCGCTGTTCCTGGGCATGGCGATGATCACCCTGAAGCTGTGGCAGCTGGCAGAGCTGGCCTTGCCGCTGATCGTGCTGCTGGCCGGGCAGACTCTGTTCATGATCCTGTATGTGGTACTGGTGGTGTTCAACATCATGGGCCGCGATTACGACGCGGCGGTGATCGTATCCGGCACCTGCGGCTTTGGCATGGGCGCAACGCCCAACGCTATGGCCAACATGCAGGCCATCTGCGATAAATATTCGCCCTCGGTCAAGGCGTATCTGCTGATCCCGCTGGTGGGCAGTCTGTTTGCGGACTTTCTGAACAGTCTGGTCATTACGGTGTTCATCAATTTTATCTGAGTGTATCTGGCGGTCCGGGCGGAGAGCCGCACCGGGAAAGGAGACGTGCAATGTCGCTTTATCACCATCTGAAAACGTGGCTCGGAAAAAAGCGGGAGCATCCCCATGAGGAAGAAACCGTGGCCGTGCCGGAGATCCATACCGGCAAGGTGGCGCACCATGTGGACGCGGACGGCACTCCGGCGGCAGATAAGCCGATCCACTATGATAACGTGGCTATCCCGGAAGTGCATATCCACCCGCGGCGCAAATAACCCTGATCGCTAAAAAAGAATAGTTCCACGCCGGACAGCCCGGAGCGAATGCACAGGCTGTTCCGGATCACAGGAAGCAGAAAAGCTCCCGTCCATCATCAGGACGGGAGCTTTTTTGCTTGCGGTAAGATCAGCGGCTTAGAGGAACACGTACTTGAGGATGAACAGCACGGTCAGCACATACATCAGGGGGCTGATCTTCTTTTCCTTGGCCTTGCCGGTGACCAGATTGATCAGGGTCCAGGAGATCACGCCGATGGCGATGCCCTCGGAAATGCTGTAAGCGGTGGGCATGGCCAGAATGGTCAGGAAGGCGGGGATGCCCTCGCTGGGGTCATTGAAGTCGATCTTGACGGCGGAACCCATCATGTAGAAGCCCACGATGATCAGGGCCGGAGCCGTTGCAAAGGACGGGATGGTGAGGAACAGAGGGCTGAAGATGGTTGCCAGCAGGAATAGGATGCCGGTGGTCATGGCGGTCAGACCGGTGCGGCCGCCCTCGGTAACGCCGGAGGCGCTCTCCACGAAGGTGGTGGTGGTGGAAGTACCCAGCACAGCGCCCACGCAGGTGCCGATGGAGTCCGCCATCAGTGCGCCCTTGATGTTGGGCAGACGGCCGTCCTCGTCCAGCATATCAGCCTTGGAGGCCACGCCGATCAGGGTGCCCAGCGTGTCGAACAGGTCCACGAACAGGAAGGAGAACATGACAGCGAAGAAGTTCAGCAGGCCGACACCGGAGAAATCGGTCTTGAACACCTGACCAAAAGTCTCGCCCAGTGCGGAGAAGTCGAAGCTGACAAAGGCGGTGGGGATGACGGAGTACATACCGGCATCCACATCGGGGACGTAGATACCGGTCAGCTCGCACACGATGCCCAGCAGCCAGGTGATCAGGATGCCGTACAGGATGCCGCCCTTGACCTTC
>ENA-UALF01000516-UALF01000516.1-human-gut-metagenome-genome-assembly--contig:-NODE-516-length-19395-cov-6.765564_pt1 | contig 19395 bp, 18 predicted proteins | sample MGYA00243698_ERZ654464 | MGnify/ENA primary metagenome ERZ654464 (study PRJEB26926, sample SAMN06164595) | human gut metagenome | biome: ENVO:00009003; feature: ENVO:2100002; material: ENVO:00002003...
ACATTTTCGTACTCTCCGCCCCAGTTGCGGCGCAGGTAGATGCCGTCCACGTAGACGTATGGATAGCGCCCGCCCTGCAAGGGGCGGTTGCGCCAGTCCTCGATGTGAACGTAGGCTTTCTTGTTCAGCTCGCTGATGGTAGCGGGCGAAACCTTACTGCCCCACAGTGCCTCCGTGATGTCCTCCACACGGCGCACGGAAACACCCGCCAGATACATCTCGATGAGGGCTTCCTCCACGCTGCTCTCCCGGCGGCGATACCGCTCAATGATGGCGGTTTCGAAGGATACGCCCTTGAGCCGGGGGACGTGGAGCGTAACGTCACCGGAGGTCGTGGTAAGGTTCCTGTCGTAGTGACCGCTGCGGTAGCCCTGACGGGCCTCGTTGCGCTCATAGCGGGCCGCCTGCGTCAGCGACTCCGCCTCCTTTTCCAGCAGCTCGTTCAGCGTCTCTTCTACACTTCCTCGAACTAATTCTTTGAGCTGACCCTTGATAATTTCCTCATTCAGCTGTACAATTTTCTCGGACATAGTTTGCTGTCTCCTTTCAGAATGGTGTGTCGTGACTTCATTCTACCAAAGCCTGCAAGCTATGTCTTCTTTTATGCTTTTTTCAATTTGCGCAACTTATTGTACATTATCTGGATGTGGACTATCGAAAGCAGCTCCTTAATGAACTGGCTCATAACTAAGACACGGAAAAACGCCCCCGACACTGTGCCAGACGCACAGTGCCGGGGGGCGTTCCCGTTTCCAGCGATTTATTTTTCTCTCGGCAAGGGACTGTTCATAAGGTGACACTTTCCGTTTTGCGAAGCCGTGAAAATTCGATGTGTCCCGTGGAGATGTTCACTGGGCAGCATACGCCGTACACATTTCCGATAATCACTGAGTAGAATTGATTTGTGTTTAGGAGGACAAAGCGACAGATATAATGTTAAAAGTAGCTGCGTGCGCACGCATATTGTGTTATAATACTGGAGGTTAGGAGGAATATATCTATGAAACTATTAAAATGGCTTTCCGTAACAGACCGATTTTACAAAATCTATTTGGACAAGCAACTTGCCCCCTATGGAATCAACAACAGTCAATATATGTTCTTAATCAAAATCTGTCGTTCGCCCGGTATTCTACAAGATTCTTTGTTGAATATGTTCTATGTTCATCCAAGCAATATTGTACGGACGGTTGCGACATTGGAAAAGCAGGGAATGATTACACGTTCTCCCAATGATAAGGATAAGCGGACATGTAAATTGTATCCTACAGAAAGAGCATTGTCTATTATTGACGAGATACAGATGATATGCGAAAAGACAGAAGCTCTTTTATTGCAGGGTATGAGCGAATCCGAGCAGAACCTTTTTATGGATTTCTTAATACAGGCGGGCAGAAATATCACATCGGAACTCCATATAGAGAGAAAGGGGGAGGAGTTCAATGACTGAAAATCCTCTGGGCTATGAAAAAATTTCAAAGCTGTTGAAAAATTTTGCTGTTCCCAGTATTGTGGCGTCTCTTGTCGGCTCAATCTACAATATTGTGGATCAGATTTTTATTGGTCAAGGGGTCGGTTATTTGGGAAATGCAGCAACCAATGTTGCCTACCCGTTTTCTACCATCTGCCTTGCCATTGCACTACTGGTCGGAATTGGCAGTGCTTCCCGCGTTTCCCTCTGTCTTGGACGCAAAGAGCCGAAAGCTGCCGCCAAAGCAGCGGGAAATGGTATTGTTCTGATGGGAATTTTCGGAATTATTTATTTGCTGGTTGGAGAAACTTTTCTGCCTTTGCTCCTAAAGGCATTTGGGGCAACGACAGATGTATTTCCATATGCAAAGCAGTATGCCAGAATAACATTGATTGGAATGCCGTTTCTCATTGTAACGAATGGTATGAGCAATTTGATTCGAGCAGATGGAAAACCAAAGTATTCAATGGTCTGCATGGTTGTGGGAGCTATTATCAATACCATTCTTGACCCCATTTTTATTTTTGTTTGCGATTGGGGAATTGCCGGCGGAGCTTGGGCAACGGTTATTGGGCAAATTTTTTCTTTCATACTCGCACTCCGTTATCTATGGCGTTTCCAAACAATCCATTTTGAAAAAGAGTCGTTTTTATTGGACATTAAAGAAAGCCTGAAAATTTGCAACATGGGGATAAGCAGCAGCTCAAACCAGATTGCAGTTACCGTGATTCAAATCATTCAGTACAATTCGTTGACTTATTACGGCGCATTAACAAAATATGGAGCGGATATTCCCTTGGCTGCTTGCGGAATCGTTATGAAAACAAATGCCATAATCCTTGCGATTGTTGTAGGAATCTCGCAGGGAACACAGCCGATTATCGGCTTCAACTATGGGGCAAGGCAATACCATCGTGTACGGGAGGCTTACCTGCTTGCGGTAAAATGGAACCTTGTTGTTTCCACTATTGCTTTCATCGCATTTCAATTTTTCCCGCAATCTATCATTTCGCTATTCGGAAATGGGGACGAGCTGTATTTTGAATTTGCTGTTTTGTTCATGCGTACCTATCTTTTCATGGTGTTGGTAAATGGTGTGCAGTTGCTTTCTTCCAGCTTTTTTACCGCAATAGGAAAATCGTTAAGAGGTGCTCTGTTGGCATTAACAAGGCAGACCTTTGTGTTGATTCCGCTTACCCTGCTGCTCCCGCTTCGTTTCGGAATTATGGGAGTATTGCTAGCGGGGCCTGTTGCTGATTTTTCAGCGTTTGTGCTATCTGTTGTCCTGGTGGGTATAGAATTAAAAAAACAAAAAAAACTCGCTTATAATTTAAGCCACAGCATATAGCTATTATCCACAGCTACTGAGCAAGTGTTATCAATACCGATAACAAAATGATAACATTAGCTTATATATGGAGGCGTTTATGAATCTCCACCTTTTCAGAATTTTATCGTTCTTTCCGTTTCCGATATGCCGCGGATGGAATATCGAATTCTTTTCGGTATTCAGTCACCGTCCGTCGTGACACTTCTATATCCATGGAAGACAGCACTCGACGCAAGCTTTCGTCTGACAAAGGATGCAATTTATCTTCTGCGTCTATAATGCGGTCAAAACAGATTTTCAGCATTCTTTTGTTTACGGGCGCTCCATTTCCTACCTTGCCGCTTACAAACTCCCGAAGCGGGACCGTGTGTCCAGAAAAGAAAATATACTTGTCTTTGATGCCGCGGCTGATGGTACTTTGATGGAAGTGCAATTCTTGGGCGATTTCCTGAACAGACAGAGGAACGGGGGCTGGGACTTGCCCCAAGAGGTATTCTTTTTGTCTGTCCAAAATAAAACGAATCATTTTGATCAGGGTAGATTCTCGTCGCTCCAGATCCTGTTGCATCCTTATGATTCGATGATTTTGATCTTCTAAATAAGCACCTAATTTTGTTGTTTTCTGCTGTTCTATTATAGCAAGATATTCCGGGAGCGGAGAAATTTTAGGCAGAGCCCGCTGGTTGTAAGACACCGTAATTTCCTGGCCCTGGATTTCCACAGCAGCATCCGGAATTATATAGACGGGCAAATCGCTGGACTGCAAAAACCCATTGCTGGGAATCGGGTTAAATGCTTGAATGACTTGACAGTAGCGTTGTGCTTCAGCAAAAGGAATCTTCAGATTTTTTGAGATTTTTTCTATATTTCCTTTCGCCAGAAGGGGAAGATAATCCTGAATGATGTTCAGAGTATATTTGTTAAAATAGGGACTGTGAGCTAATTGGAGGGTTAAACATTCCTCCAGAGAGCGAGCACCCACTCCGGTCGGAGCTAAGCTCTGCACAGCGTACAAAGCCTGCGTGGCCTCTTCCACTGAACTTCCCATGAAGGAAGCCAACAAATCGAGCGGTTCGTCTAGATATCCGCGATGGTCCAGGCTGTCAATGATGTATTCGCACCATGCCGCATAGCGAAATGGAAGATATTTCAAAATTTGTGGAAGCTGTTCCTTCACATACTCTGAAAAGGTTTCCTGATGTTGTATTGAACCGCCATCAGCAGTCTGAGCAGAATCATTTTCATTGGCCGCCTGACGGGACGGGATCACGGTCTCAAAAATGGAACCGGAAAAATCCTCACAAAAAGTCATAAGCGAATTGGAGTCCCCGTTCTGCCAATCTTTATAGAATTGGTCCAGATCTACCATTGGGTTTTCTTCTGCAAACTGGATTAATTCTGCCTGCAGTCCAGCCATTGGTAACTGCAGGATTTTTAGTGATTGTCTCATTTCGGCTGATAGGATTTGTTGCTGGCAATGAATTTGCGATTGTAGCATAGACATCATCTCCTGTCGCAAGTATATTATCGTTTTTTTGCCTGCACATGTGGAACCCACTGCTTGCTTGCAAAGAGCATGGTCTAGTATGGGAGGCTCTGAAACTGATTTTTGCCGAAACATTGAGAAAGACAAATTTGAGGATTGGACCATACAATCAGTTTTTCTTTATTATAGCATACAGGAATCGAAACCGTGCCGCAATATGGTCTCATGATCTGAAATTCCAAAAGCGAACAGCCCGACTCAAATACCATCCTAATAATTGGAAGCATTTGAGCCGGACTGACCGCTATGAGACTAAAAATCTAGTTGAAGCGAGTTTACTTTAAACAAGATCTGGGTCATTAGATTGCACTTTGTCGTTCAGCTTTGACAAAATATCATTGAAGGTCTTTCGGTCAATTTTGTAGAACAAGAAGACAATTCCGCACAGAACAGACAAGATTCCTGGAATTACAGTAAAGAAATTGTTGATGGTGCCGCTGACCAAAGGAGTCTGCGTCACATTCGCTTGGAACCCCAAAACTGCCAGAATGGCCGCCACGCCGGCACTGCCCAATGCAATGCCAAATTTATTTCCCAGCGAGATAAATGCAGACAAAAAGCCGTCGTTTCGAACCCCGGTTTTCAGCTGCCCGTATTCTACCGTGTCGGGAATCACGCCATAAATACCAGAAGCCAAAACCCCTTCAAAGAATTTAGAAATTGCACACAGCGCATAGAATAGTACAGGCGAACCGATAGGTGAGGTAAATCGCATAAGGATCATGGCGATACCGGCTCCGATACATCCATAAGCGGTGACACGCCCCTTATTGCCATCGACATTATACCAAGCTTTAAACAGATAGCAGCCTGCAACGAGAGGGACAAGTCCTACAAGATTATATAGAGACATCAGACCTGCGTCGCCCTGGACATACTTGAAGTAGTAAGTATACATGGAACCTCTTCCGTGGATAAAAAAGCCCCAGAGCAGTTGGCCGCAGAATGCAATCAAAAATGGGCGATTTGCCAACATGGATTTAAATTGAACCCTAAGGGGGTACTTATGCTTGACCGGAGGAGGAACGACTTCCTTCTGCGTCGCAAACACGACTGCGGAACAGCACATAAATATGAGCACAAAAATGACCGCAGTCAGGCGGTATCCCATCGCGGCATCCCCTTTGCCCAAAGCAGAGACCATGGGAATAACGATGATCCCAATTCCGGCAATAGAGATATTGGCAAGGGTGATCCGCATAGTGGACAGCTTCGCCCGTTCGTCCGTATTCTGAGTTAAAACACTGGTCATTGCGCTGTATGGAATATTCACTCCTGTGTAACAGAATACCAGCAGTGCATATGTCACATACATATAGACAATCTTGGATGTATTAGACCAATCGGGGTGTGCCCAGAACGTCAGCACCGTAATGATTGCTGTTGGGAAAGACATCAGCAGCACCCAAGGCCGGTAGCGGCCCCAGCGGGTCCTGGTGCGGTCGGACAGACCTCCGATAATCGGGTCATTGATCGCGTCCCATGCCCGTGCAATCAGCATCAGCAAGGAGACAGCCGCCATTGGGATCCCAAATACATCTGTATAGAAAATCATCAGATAGGATCCCACAAAGGTCCAAACAAAGTTATTTCCGAAATCTCCTAACCCAAAGCAGGCCGCTTTCCAAAAAGGAATCTTAATATTTGTATCCACAGTTTGGATGGATTCAGTTTCTTTCATGGGCGCTCCTCTCTATTCCTTTTTTCATCAATCTGCAGATTCTTAAAATGTAATAATTCCCTTAATATATCCGGGCGGGTTCGTATCCAGCAGCCGGAAGCCTTCGTCAACCCGTTCGAATGGGATACGGTGGGTGATCAATTCCTCTGTGGGGAATACACCCTTGACATAAGCTTCCACTCCGATTTCCAGAGTATGCATGTATTCATTCGTATAATAAGGATGAACCACATGGATAATGGGAGAACGGTACATCATATTGTAGGCCATCTCCTCTGTCCATGTCTCATTTTTTGAATACACAGACGGTGCAAGGATCTTGCCGCGGCCCGATATTTTTGCCACCGAAAGAGCGGTCTGCAATCCGCGCAAGCTCCCGGTGATCTCAACAATACAATCATACATCCTCCCGTGGGTCAGTTCAAACGAGACGTCCTCCACATCCACGTTTTTAGGATTAATGGTCTTGGTCGCTCCGTATTGGACCGCCATTTCCAGGCGCTTTTCATCCAAGTCGATGGCAACAATATCGCCTAGAGCCCGACTTTTCAGTCCGGCAATAACCATAAGCCCCATGAAACCGCACCCTATCACAGCAACCCGGTCTCCCATTTTCGGCTCCACGGCACGCACAATGTTGGCCACGCACATCATCGGCTCACCCAGGCAGGCGTCGATCGGCTTTGATGTCTCCGGGATCTTGATCATTTGTGCGTTGGCTGCTACATTGTAATCCGCAATACAGGTACTGAGTACGCCCGTCACCAAATCGCCCGGTCGGAAACATGTAACGGCACTGCCTACATCCTCGACAACGCATACTGGCTCATGCCCAATTCCCATGGGGAACTGAGGGTTCTTGATCATTGCGTCATAGCCATGTTTGTTTCCGAAGCCCATGGCGCTGGTTCCGCGATATGCGGGGATGTCAGAATGGCACAGCCCTACACTGATAGTTTTATACAGCACTTCATTTTCTTTCAGCTTTGGGATTTCCTCCTGAACAAAATCAAACTGCTTAGGCGCAACCAATACGGCTCTTGTCCTTTTCATCGCGTGTTTTCTCCTTTTCTTCCGACTTTATTTCCGGGAAATTGACTTTTTTGCTGCCACGGCAATGTCCTGGGCAGTAAGGCCCATGACCTGTTTTAAATAGTCAATGGGGCCAACCTCGCCGAATCTGTCCTTGACGCCCACACGCTCAACAGGGACAGGGCAATTGCTGCCCAGCGTCTCACAGACTGCGCTGCCCAGGCCTCCAATAATGTTGTGATTTTCAGCTGTGACAATTGCACCTGTCTCCTGCGCGCAGGTTGTTAAAAGATCTTCATCAATGGGTTTGATCGTAAACATGTCCACCACACGGGCAGAAATTCCATCGGCTGCCAGCAACTCTGCGGCCTCCATCGCTTCGGCGACCATTATTCCAGCGGCAACAATGGTGACATCCGAGCCCGGACGAATCACACAGCCTTTTCCGATGGTAAAATCAGAGCCTTCCTGATAAACTTTGGCCATGGGTTTTCGGGCCATACGGATATAATAGACACCTTGGAGTTTTGCCAGTTGATCCATCAGGTTGACCAACATCACGCTATCGGTGGGTTCTACAATTGTCAATTCGGGGAAGGCGCGCAAAGCCGCAACGTCCTCAAAGGGCATGTGCGTACCCCCATTGAAAGCAGCCATTACGCCAGGATCAGATCCAACCAAGCGAATATTGGCCCCTGCATAGCAGGCAGAAATAAAAATCTGATCATTGGCACGGCGAGCCAAGAACGGTGCAAAGGTATGACAGAAGGGGATCTTCCCAACCGCGGACAAGCCACAGGCGACCCCGACCATATTGGCTTCCTGAATCCCGCAGTTGAACAGCTGTTTCGGGTAGGTTTGTTCCATTTCCTTGTATCCGCCGCCGAGAATGCAAACGCCTAGGTCAGCTTCCAGCTCCATGATATCACGATTTTCACCCATCAAACGCATCATGGTATGAAAATAAGTCTCTGACAGACCGGACGGCTCCATTTCAATCTTGTTCATTACTTGATAGCCCATAAATGTTCCTCCTTTTTTTGTCAAAATCAGGCTTGAAGCGCCTGAAGCGCTTCCTCCATATCCTCTTTGGACACAGAAATATGATGGCACCAGGTGCGCTCGGCAAATGTGCAGCCTTTCCCTTTGATGGTGTGCAGAATAATGGCGCTGGGCTTATCCTGAACCGCTTTGGCATTTAGAATTGCCTCATGAATGGCATTATAGTCGTGTCCGTTGATCTCAACAGCATCCCAGTGGAAGCTCTTAAATTTGTCTACATAGCTCTCCATCTCATTAATCTGACTAACGTAGCCGTCAATCTGGGCTTTATTGTCATCCACAAAGAGGATAAGATTTCCCAGCTTCTGCTGTGCCGCATACAGGATGGCTTCCCAATTTTGGCCCTCCTGGGACTCCCCGTCTCCCATAATGCAATAAACAGTGTTCTTTTTTTCATTTAAAAGGTATGCCTGCGCGATGCCGGCTGCAATTGAGAGCCCCTGTCCCAGAGAGCCTGTGGTCATATCAATACCCGGCGTCTTCCGGCGATCACAATGGCTGGGTAAATTTGTCCCGGGCTGGTTCAACGTTTCCATCCACTCCATCGGGAAAAAGCCTTTCAGTGCCAGTGCCGCATAGATGGCCGGTCCCGCGTGGCCCTTGGAGCAAACCAACCAGTCCCGGCCCTCCCAGGAAGGATTTTGGGGATCGTACTTCATGTCCTCCCCATACAGGACACTCAGTAGATCCGCGATTGACATACATCCACCGATGTGTCCAAATCCCCGAATCCCAATCTGTCGGATGGTTTGGATCCGAATTTCACGGGCAAAATTCTGCAGTTCCCGCTCTTTTTCTTGCGTCAGCATAAAACCACACTCCTTATATTTGGTCACGCTTTGCGTGCCTGCTAAAATACAAGCAATCGCTTTGCCATAACGGACACCTTTTGCCTGAACATCTGGTAAACCAGTGAAATTTGGATCATTTGATAAAAAAACCATTTCTTTTTTGGCTATTCTGATGAGTTCAGTATGTCCATCTCAAAAGCCAGTGGGCTGAGAAACGTCTCCCCACGAAATGGAATAAGCCTTCGCAAGAAAATTCTCATGGCGAGACAATAAAATTCTCAAAATTTTCAATCGAATGGATCTGTTTTACCGAATCTGTCATAATTCGATGTACTTGCACCTCTATTTTTCCTTGTTTTGTCCATCTTTGTCCGCAGACACAATTGGCAGCTTTTATGCTGGGTATTTTGTAGCGGGTCCCTAATTATTGTAAGGAGGAATTCTTATGTTAACCGAATTTAATTTTCATGCTCCGTCTTTCGTAGTGGCGGGAAGAAACAGTGTTCATCAAACCGGGGAACTTTTAAACCAATGGGGCGCAGGCAAAAATATCATGGTGGTGTGCGGCAATAAAACCTATTCCCTTGGGTTATTGAATTCTCTGTTGGACAGCATCCGCAGCGGAGGCTTCACGCCTTGTGTCTTCCATGGCTCTCTGCCTGACGCGCCGGTGGAGACTGTGCGCAGCGGCATCACCTATGCCAAAGAACATGACGTGTCTGCTATTGTCGCCTTTGGCGGGGGCAGCGCCATGGACACAGCCAAAGCAATTGCCTGCATGTTGGACGTAGACGGGGATATCATCGCATACTGCAAGGGACAAATCAAGCCGATCCGCCGCAGCAACCTGCTGTTTGCCATCCCCACCACTTGCGGTACAGGGTCAGAGAGCACTGACATTGGGGTTGTGTTGGATCGGGAAGCAAATTACAAGTATATTTTTGCCAATCCCTTTGCCGGCCCCGATGTGGCTATTTTGGATCCCGTACTGCTGACTGCGCTTTCTCCCTCCATGATCGCAGCCACAGCCATGGATGCATTTTCCCACAGTGCAGAAGCATATACCTGCAAAGCCGCCAATGTTATGATGGAACCGCTAGCCCTCGCTTCCATGGAGATGATTGTAAAGCATCTACCTGCCGCAATGAAAGAACCCGGCAATCTGGAGGAACTGGAACAGTTGCTGATCGCCTCCTGTATGGCCGGACAGGCGTTTACTCAGGTCGGCCTTCATTTGGGTCATGCCATAGCTCACGGCGTAGGTGTATATGGTCACGTCCATCATGGAACCGCATGCGCTCTGGTTCTGCCTTATGCCCTCTCATCGGTGAGCGAGGTCATTCCTGACCGCATTGCAAGGATCGGTAAAATTCTTGGCGCCGAAATCCAGGCCCAAGCCGCCCCAAAGGAGATCGGTCGCATTGTCAGCGATTCTCTGCAATCGTTCAACCGCTCGATCGGCATTGGGCGTCTTTCCGACTATGGCGTCACAGAGGAACAGCTGGACTCCATGGCGGAATATGCAATACATGAGGGCGGAACACAAGGGAATTCTTTCCGCCCATCGCCCAAAGCAGAGGTAGTAGAGTATCTGAAATCCATTCTGTAATATAAATAAATCGGCAAAATGCGGACGGGACTTTTTTGCCCGTCCGCTTTCCTGTCAGAAGAAGAGAATTGCTTGCAAAGTAGCGCAAACACGTTATAATGTTGTAAAGGGGGTGTTTTGCAATGTTAGATGCAACGGACCAGCAGTATTTTCAGAATCTAAAACACCTATGGGCACTTTTCCGGGAAACCGGAGAAATTTCCCCAGAGGTGAGGCCAATGATCGCTTCATCTTGGATGCGCAGCAGAGACTTCCATGTGGATATGATGAAGCCTCTTCGGGCTCCGATTTTATCCCGTCCTGAGCTCCAAGCTCTGCAAGCGACCAATCAAACCCTGATTGATCTTGCGAAACCCATTATGGAAAAAATGCATTCCTTGGTCGGGAAAACCAAAAATTTGATTTCTCTTCATAACCCAGACGGCTATATGCTTTACTCTTGCGGGGACGAATATTATGCCGAGATGGAGCATGAAAGTTCGTTTTCACTGGGTGTTTGCTGGCATGAACGCTATATCGGAACAAACGGAATTACCCTGGCCTTGCTGGAAGATTCTCCCGTCCAGGTTTATGGGGCCGAGCATTATTGTGCCGCCCAGCATGACGGGACTTGTTCAGCCGCTCCGATCCATGACAGAGATGGAAAAATTATCGGTGTGCTGAACATGGCCGGAAAAGACTGGTCAGGAACGCTTCACACCATGGGGCTTGTGGCATTGGCGGCTTTTTCCATTGAAAATCATCTTACATTGTTACATTCCTACAAATTGGTAGACACAGCAATTTCCAGTATTTCAGAAGGAATTGTTGTGGTGGATCATGAGCTATGTATCCAACGAATTAACCGAGGTGGAGAGCAAATTTTATGTTCCAACAAGGAGAAATTGTTGGGGCGCTCAATTTCGACATGGTTCGGAGCTCGGTATGAAGAACTGCAATCCCGCTTGCAGAAGGAAATGAACCCCTTCTCATTTGCAGAAGAAGAACTGCTTGTGGAGGGACATCATATTTCTTGCAATATCTCTATTTTCCCTATTGCAGTGGAACAGCATCCGGAGGGGGCGGTTTTGCTTCTCCGGCGTAGCCGCTCGGTCAACGCTCTGGCCAATCAAGTAATGGGGAACCGCGCTCGGTATGTATTTGACTCCATCATTACCCAAGCGCCTCAAATCCTGCATACGATCCAGACAATGGAGAGTATAGCGGCCACGAATTGTACGGTGCTATTAGAGGGTGAGAGCGGAACAGGAAAAGAGCTATTTGCCCATGCCATTCACAGTGCTAGCCATCGAAAAAACGGTCCGTTTATTGCAGTCAACTGCGCCTCCCTGCCACATTCTCTTGTCGAAAGCGAACTATTCGGCTATGAAAAGGGGGCGTTTACCGGAGCCCTTGGACAAGGTAATCCTGGAAAATTTGAACTTGCTGATGGCGGAACAATTTTTCTGGATGAGATCGGAGAACTTCCTTTGGAAATCCAAAGCAAACTTTTGCGCGTTTTGGACTCTCACCGAATCTTTCGGATTGGAGGAAAAACGGAAAAGAATTTAAACATCAGAGTCATTGCTGCAACGAACCGCGATTTACAAAAAGAAGTAAGAAATCATAATTTTCGAGAAGATTTATATTATCGCATCAATGTGCTCTCTTTTCACATTGTCCCATTGCGGGAGCGGATTGGAGATGTGCCTCTTTTAGCAAACTATTTTATCGGGGAGATCAACCGCAGAGGGGAACGAGAGTCCAAGATCATATCTCCGGAGTGTATGCGAATTCTAGAGCAACACACTTGGCCCGGAAATGCGAGAGAATTGCAAAATGTGATTTTGCGTGCCTACTACTGCAGTGGGAAAAACGATGTAATTTTGCCGGAACATCTCCCGGATGACTTGCTGCATCCGTTATCAAACACGCGAACACCACAACCAAAACAATATTCCGGAGAAGACACCGCGCAGAAGGAAAAAATCGAGCAAGCGCTTTCTCAATGCAACGGAGATACAAAAGAGGCTTGCAAACAACTTGGAGTCAGCCGTGCTACGCTGTATCGATATTTAAATTATTACAACATACAGGCCCGGACTTTTAAAGCAAAAACCAAAACTACATAGTGCCCTTTGCTGGCCGCAAAGGTATAGGGGAGAGAAGACAGCGGCGGTGAACACACTAGAGGCAGCATTCCTATGGGTTTTAAATTATTGGCTGACAATAGCAAAAATAAGAGAGCCAAATTCCGGGCAACTGTACTCAATGGCCTGAAAACTGGGGCATAGTGTAGATTGAGCTACACTACCAACGTCATTAAGGGCTTTAACCTCCAGTTGCAAAGGGGTCTGTCCTAAATTTTGTGTAAACGCTAAATTGTGGTGCAAAATAGAGCAAAAATATTTTAAGGCGGGAGCGGCGCAAGCTGCTGCCGCCTTGTTGTATAAAGAAAACCACCGGCAATGCCGGTGGTTCCAAAAAGCTTTAGCTATGCATAGAAAAAATGTCCTCCTTTGATAAAATGAAGATGGTCTTCCAACCAAGAACAAAAATCAAAGGAGGAATCAAGTCCAAATGAAACTTGATGTCAGTAGTTTAGCACACACGAAGTGGGAATGTAAATATCATATCGTATTTGCGCCGAAATACAGGAGACAGATCATATACGGAAAGATCAAACAGGATATGGGACAGATGCTCAGAAAGCTGTGCGAATATAAGGGTATCGAGATCCACGAAGCAGAAGCGTGCAAGGATCATATCCATATGCTCGTATCCATACCTCCGAAATACAGCGTATCGCAGATTATGGGATATCTCAAGGGAAAGAGCAGCTTAATGATCTATGAAAAGTATGCAAATCTCAAGTACAAGTATGGGAACCGGCATTTCTGGTGCCGGGGATATTACGTCAGCACAGTGGGACGAAATAGGCGCGCAATAGAGGAGTATATCAGAAATCAGCTCCAAGAAGATTACACAGACGACCAGCTCAGCATTAAGGAGTTCGTAGACCCGTTTACGGGTGAGCCGGTAAGAGGAGGCAAATAAACAAAAGCCCCTTTAGGGGCAGCCCGGGAAAACTGCGCGGTTGGCAGACTTTTCGACGAGCCTATAGGCTCAGCCCGGGTCATGCCCCAAGGGGGCTAGTGCAAACCACCGGCACGGCCGGTGGTTATGATTTATGCAGACGCAAAAAATTTTCCGCAAAATATTTTCAAAACTGACTGTTCAAAACGCGGTTTTCTGTCGGATTAAACAGAAGAACTTTTTGAGGAAGCCTCTGGCGAGTCAGAAGTAAATATTTTGTGAACATTTGCGAAAAGGGGTCTAAAAAGTGCGTTCTCGCTGCCTACCACATGAGGGGACTTTTTCGGAGGGACGCGAACAGGCGGCGCAGGCGCGGAAATGTAAATGATCTGTGAATTTTCTCGAAAGGGCTTCTAAAAATTGCTTTCCCGTGGCCTATGCAGTGAGGGGATTTTTTCGAGGAGACACCGCTCAAAACGCAAAATTCTGTCGGATCAAATAGAGGGCGTTATTGCTGGGCGTAAAATATCTTCCCATCTGAATAAAAAAGTTTGCGGAGGAGGGTATCAAAAACGACTTTTTGTGTCGGATTAAATAGGGGGTGTTTTTCAGAAAGACAAAATCAATCGAAAAGACAAACACGAACAAAGGAGGACAACATGAAAGAATCAATCTACAAGAATTATGACGAGTTGCCGCTGTTCCTGAACGCGGTGACGGTGGCAAAGGTGCTGGGCATCGCACCGTCGAGCAGCTATGAGCTGATGCATGAAAAGGATTTTCCCGCGCTGCGAATCGGGAATCGGGTCGTCGTGCCGAAGGAAGCGTTCATCCGGTGGGTGGAGCAGCACACTGGAGTGGCAGAGTGAAGCGCAGTCTCTGGCCGACACGCGATTCGGTCAAGGACTACTTCCCGCTGCCGAAAGAAATTTTCTCGCTGGGTCTGAGCGCAGCAGAAATCGCGATCTACGCCTACCTGCTGTTCTGCGAGGATCGCCAGACGTTCCAATGCTGGCCAAGTTACCGAAAAATCGGTGAAGCGGTTGGGCTGAGTCCGAACACGATCCGCAAACACATTCGGTCGCTCGAAGAACACGAGTTGCTCATCACGGAGCCGACGATGGTTACGACAAAGGATGGAAAAACGCGCAACGGCAATCTGCTCTTCACCATCCGACCGATTCATGCGGCGCTTCAGCAGGACTATGACCGGCAGATGCAGAAGCTTACCGAGGACGCAGCAAGGAGAAGATATGCCGATTTTATTGAAAACACAGGCTGAACGCACAGCCAAAACGCCAATCCCAGCCTGTCGCGCCCGTGTTGGCGGTTTGTGCCGCTTTCGCCGCCCAGCCGAGCGCGTACCCATCCAGCAGCAGAAAACCAGACGTTGCGCCGACGTGCGGGAGTGTTGCAGGAACGGCAAGAGCAGAAAAAGGATGCCTGCGAGCGGATTTCGGCAGAGGGAGAAGCCGCAAGCGGCGAAGCAGGACAAAGCCGCGGGGGTCGTGCGCGCCCCGCGGCGGTCACATCTGCCCGCCGTGCGGGCAGTTTCGGGGAATGAAAATGGCGCTTTTCTGCGACTGTCAAAAATGGAATGACGCTGTTATTTCCAAAAAGTCGCAAAACGCCAGTAAAATCAAGGAACATTTTGACGCTATTCCGATTTCAGGAGGTTTTGGACATGAAAACAGAAGAACGAAGCCGTCATACAGTTTGGATGGAAGATGCCGTATGGCAGCGGGTTCAGGAACACTACAAAAGCGACGGATGCAGCACGCAGAACGAATTCGTAGCAAAAGCAATTCTATTTTACTGCGGCTATTTGCAGAGCGAATATGCCGGAGACTTCCTGCCGAAAATCCTCGGAGAAACGCTGGAAGCTATCCTCAGTATGTTTGGTGACCGCATCGGCAAACTGCTTTTGAAACAGGCTGTCGAGCAAAACGTCTGCAATCATATTCTTGCATCAGACACAGATATTGATGCGGCAACATACCAGAAAATGCGCGGCATGAGTTATCAGGAGGTGCTGCGAACGAACGGTCAGATCTCATTCCCGGAGGTTCTGCGTCAGCAGAATCGGCTCTGAGGTTGCAGCAAAAGGCAGCTTGCAAGCCTAAATACTTGCAAGCTGCCTTCTGAAAAAACAACGCTTTACTGAACAATTATTTGCGCTCTGTGCCGCCGAGGATACTGCGCCGTCCAGCAACCCAATGGGCATCCGCGCGGACTCTAAACGCTGCAAAAAGCTCATGCAGAAGCGGCTGGCGATAGGGTATAAAGCATAAAGACCACGAGCAAGGCGCAGGGCTATCCGCAGATCCTGTAATTTTTGCTTTTCAAAATCCGCGCCGCAGGAGGCGAAGAATAACAGGGCACCTCGACCGTGTATGGAGGGGTGCTCTGTTCGATAGATTCTCAGTTCCAGCGGACAAACCGCAGCCGTTCCTGCCCGGATGTATTCGGCGCGTGAAGCACAAGATAGCGTGTCCCATCGAATGCGTCAAACAGCATTCCGTGCCCGCCAAAATCAAACGCGGGCGCTTTTTGCTGTGTCCACGGTCCGGTGAGCTTCCCGGTCCGGCTTTCCGCAATTCCGATCGCATAGCCGTCTGCCGCGAAGCTCGACCACAGCATTTTCAGCTTCCCATCCTCGTGGAACAGGAACGGACCGTCCGTTACATAGTTTTCGCCCTTCGCAACCACGACGTCGCCGGTGTCCGGTACGCTCCACGGAGCATCCTTTGCATGGAACAGTGTGACCGGCGCTCCAGTCGCCTTGGAGAGATCCTTTGCCAGCGGGAGTGCGCAGATGGCGCCGTTCTGGATCTGCGTCCATTCATGGGAGAAAACCAGCCAGGGCGTATTTTCTTCGACATAGAGCGTGCCGTCCAGACAGTCCCAATCTTCCGGTGTTGCGGGAGACCCCGAAATGGGAACGTATGGTCCGGTGATCTGCCCGGAACGGAAGATATGTACGCCGCGGTGCCGGTTCTCTGCATAAAAGCTTGCGATCAGATACCAGCTGCCTTCGTAATGGTGAACCTCCGGAGCCCAGAAGTTTTTCGTTCCCCAGAAGCCTTCCGGCGGGCGAAAGGCGTATTCCGGCTCCGACCAGAGCTTCAGGTCCCGGCTGCGGTATACCTGAAAACCGATGCCGACGCCGTTCCATGGGTCCGCATCCGTTGTGCCGAACAGATAGTACTGCATGGAGGCACGGTCTGCAACGACGAATGGGTCGCGGATTCTAATATGATCTGTAGAAATTGTATACAATATTTGCGTCCCAGATTGTAGTGCCGTAGGCATTGTTAGAATCATCTCCCATTTTATTCTGTTATGCTTACGAATTTTGTTTGCTCCAAGTGTTCATAGAAAATGTCATTCGTAGATTTTGAACTATTCCACCATGTTGATACGTTTTTAAAACAAATATGATAAAGACGATTGCTTTCAGAAAAGCCGGAGAGGAAAATAAGATAGTTTTCCGGCATCGTGATCTCCTCGAATGTAATATCATGCACCTGCCCGGCTTCCCGGTCCGTGGACCAACGGTCGCGGGTGATCACGCAGCAGATGGCGTAATTGCTCTCCTGACGGATGCGGATGTTTCGGAACGTGATATGGTGCACCTCCGCCGCGTCGCAGATATAAACCGCCAGCGCGCCGACCTCGGTCGTCCAGTCTGCCATGCTGTGCAGCACATCGCAATCCTCAAATACCGCATCATGGATGCCGAAGCGCGATTCTCCCGCCACGCCGAAGGCGCGGACCTTGTCGTTCCAGACCGTGCAGCGCCGAACAAGAATATCGTGCGTCCCGGTCTGCGGCGTGAGCGCCATACTCTTGAGACAGATGGCATCGTCGCCGGTACGCAGGAAGCAGTTTTCCACCAGCGCGTGCTGTGTGTCAACCAGATCGATTCCATCGCTGTTCTCGCGGTAGGCGAGCATCCGCACCCGGTCAACATGAACGTTTTTGCAGCCGAAAAACGGGAGCGTCCAATGCGCGGCACCGACAAAAATGACGTCGGATACGGAAACGTCTTCGCAGCTGGTAAAGACCATGCTGCGCCGCGCGTGCCAGTCCAGCGCGGTCAGATCGATGATGCCTGCACCGCAGACGCGGATATTTTTCTGTCCCTCCGCATGGATAAAATCTTGATAATTCGGCTTTCCAGCCCAATCGTGTGCTTCCAGAACAGGCTCTGTCTCGTCCGGCTGTTCCGGAACGAGGATTGCTCCAGGCGAAAGGTACAGCGTCTGCCCGCTTTTGAGCTCCAGTGTGCGGATACGGTGAATGCCGGGCTTCAGAAACAGGACAGAATCATCCTCTGGATTCGGGGCAGCGGCTGTATCATTTGCGCGGAAAACTGCCAGCGGGTGCAGGTGGCTGCCGTTCGCCTCGATGAGAAGGTTGTACGCTTCCGGCGCGGAAAAGTGCAGTTTCTGACCGCAAAGCGCTCCGGACAGATGCAGCGACTCTGGCAAGATTTCTGCGCTGCGCAGAGGCGGAATGGACTTCGCGGTCAGCTCCGACGCGTCGAACGGAATCACGACGAAGCTATGCGGTCCGCCGTGCGTGACCGGCGTGTCATAGACCGGAAGCTCCGCTCCGTCCGCGAAGAAGCGCCAATAGGAGGAACGCGCCAGCCCGGAGGACCATGCGCTGTGTGACTCCACGCCACGCGTCCGGAAATCACGGAGATTTTCCGCATAAGAAATGGAATCTGCATCCGATGTTGGAAAGATTCTCATGTGCTTCACCCCTTCACCGCGCCGGAGGTCATGCCGGACATGATCTGCTTCTGCGCGCAGAAATACAGCAGCACGACCGGGAGCGAGACGATGACCACGTCAGTAAAGACCAGATTCCAGTCGGAGCTGTGCGTGCTGAAGAAATTGTAGATGGTAAGCGGCAGCGTATAGTTTTCAGACGTGTTCAGGAAATAGATCGTCGTCCCGAAATCGTTCCAGATGTTCATAAACGTCAGGATAAAGAGCGTCACCGTCATGGGCTTGAGCAGCGGGAAAACGACGCGAAAAAAGAGCGTCAGCGAGCCGCAGCCATCCAGAATTGCCGCCTCGTCGATGTCGCGGGGAATGCTCTTGAGCGCACCCAGATACAGAAATGTTCCAAGCGGCAGGTTTGCCGCCGTCAGGACAGCCGCCGCACCTGCAAATGTCTTCAGATGCAGGTAGCTGCACAGCATATACGTCGGAATGATCTGCCCCGGCACGATGAGCCCCAGCACGAAAAAGGTTGTGAGCTTCCGGCTGAAACGCGTGTTCCGGCGCTGCAATATGAACGCCGCCAGCGCGGACAGAAGGATGATCAGCAGCACGGAAAGGCAGGTCACGATGCAGCTGTTGCGAAATGCGTGCAGTACGCCAGTCTCCATCACTGCCCGGTAGTTTTCAAGGATGTTCCACTGCTTCGGAAGTGCCAGTCCAAGCTCTGCCGCCTCTTTTTTTGTCTTGAAGGAGTTCAGAACGATCATGGCAAATGGCGTGAGCATGAAAAGGCTCAGCAGGAAGCCGACCGCCGTGCGCAGAAAATGTGTACGCCGCTTCATACCTCGACCTCCTTTCCGGACAGGAAGCGATTGGTCGGCAGGGCAATGAGCAGCACGAAGAACGTCAGGATCATGCTGGCGGCACACCCGCGTCCATAGCTTCCGCTGCTGAACGAGGAGTAGATCAGCGTTCCGAAAACGGAGGTCGCATTGCCGGGACCGCCGTTGGTCAAAGCCTGCACAATATCGAAGACCTTGAGCCCGCCGACGATGCTGATGACGACGGCGTTGTTGAATGCGGGCATGACTGTCTCTTATACACATCTGACGCTGCCGACGA
>ENA-UALF01000522-UALF01000522.1-human-gut-metagenome-genome-assembly--contig:-NODE-522-length-19211-cov-5.963301_pt1 | contig 19211 bp, 11 predicted proteins | sample MGYA00243698_ERZ654464 | MGnify/ENA primary metagenome ERZ654464 (study PRJEB26926, sample SAMN06164595) | human gut metagenome | biome: ENVO:00009003; feature: ENVO:2100002; material: ENVO:00002003...
GATCGTCGGCAGCGTCAGATGTGTATAAGAGACAGCCTGAATGCCGTGATTTCGATTGAAATTTCAAAGGCTGACTATCAGGAAAAAGTAGACAAATCTCTTCGTGCTTATGGGCAAAAAGCGAATATTCCCGGATTCAGAAAAGGGAAAGTTCCTTTTAGTATGCTCATGAAGATGTTTGGAAAATCGGTTCGAGTTGAAGAAATTAATCGTTTGGTTTCCGAGTCTCTGTACAATTATATTCGTGATAATAAGCTCAATATCTTGGGCGAGCCGATGACCGCAGAAGATATGACTGTCGATTTGGATACACAAGACGATTTCACGTTCCGTTTTGATGTGGCATTAGCCCCCGAATTGAATGTAAAGGTCGATAAAAAAATAAAAGTACCTTACTATACGATTACTGTCGATGATGACATGGTAAAACGTCAGAATGAATCCTTTTTGTCACGTTTCGGTAAACAGATTTCGGTAGATGAGTCTACCGATGAAAGAGACCTTATCAAAGGTTCGATGGTAGAAATGGTAAAAAAAGGGACTCCGGTAGAAGGGGGAATTACGGTCGAAAGTACCATCGTTTCTCCTGCATATTTCAAGAATGACAAGGAAAAAGCTAAATTTGCCGGTGTGAAGAAAGGTGACAAAGTGATGTTCAATCCTTCGAAAAGTTGTGATGCTTCGGTCGCAGAACTGGCCTCTATGTTGAATATCGATAAGGAAAAAGCTGCCAATGTGACATCGAATTTCGAGATGACAGTGACAGATATCACACATTTGCAACCTGCCGAATTGAATCAAGAATTATTTGACAATGTATTCGGTAAAGATGTTGTAAAAACAGAAGAGGAATATTTTGCTAAACTTCGTGAAATGATAGCGCATCAATTGGTTCCTGAAAGCGATTATAAATTTTCGATTGATGCACGTGCTGCGATAGAAAAGGCAGTAGGTGAGTTTGATTTGCCCGATGCATTTTTGAAACGTTGGTTGTTGGCTACCGATAAAAATCGTAAAGCTGAAAATATCGATGAGGATTTTGCGAAGATGGTTCCCGATTTGAAATGGCAGTTGATTAAAGAACAAATCGTAAAACAATTCGATATTCATGTCGATGATGCCGATTTGTTGGCTTTGGCAAAACGGGTAGCGGCAAGTCAGTTCGCACAATATGGTATGACAGGTGTTCCCGATGATGTTCTCGAACGTTATGCTAGGGAAATGTTATCGAGCAAAGAGTCTCGTTCGCGTCTTATTGACCAAGCTACGGAGCAGAAGATTCAAACTGCCATTAAGGAGTCTGTAACGCTTACGGACAAAGAAGTGACGATGGATAAATTCCAGAAAATGTTTGAAGTTGCCGAGTAATAAAATCGATATAATTATCGATAGCCCCGAGACGTAATGGCTTCGGGGCTTTTCATTGTTTGAAATCTTCCAATATAGTTAATTGATGCTTGTAGTTCGGTTGATGTATTATTTTTTGTGAAGATATTGGCAAAAAAGACCGGGCAGCAGAATTTTATTTGGGGTATAATTGTTTTTATTTATATCTTTGACTAAAAATAGGGATTAAAAAACAATCTAAAAACGATATAATTATGACTAATGATTTTAGAAAATATGCGGTAAAACATTTGGGTATGAATGGACTTGCCCTTGATCAATATGCGCAGTTTACCAGTAGCTATCTTTCCCCTTCTATTATGGAGGAGCGCCAACTGAATGTAACCCAGATGGACGTGTTTTCGCGTTTAATGATGGACCGTATAATCTTTTTGGGAACTCCTATCGATGATTATACATCGAATGTTATAGAAGCACAGTTGCTTTATCTCGATTCTGCCGACCCGGGTAAAGATATATCTATTTATTTCAATACTCCCGGAGGGTCGGTATATGCCGGGTTGGGTATCTACGATACCATGCAGTTCATAAGCAGTGATATTTCTACGATCTGTACAGGTATGGCCGCCTCGATGGGCGCTGTATTGTTGGTTGCAGGGACAAAGGGAAAACGTTTTGCTTTGAAACATTCCCGGGTTATGATACATCAACCGATGGGAGGCGCACAAGGTCAGGCTTCGGATATAGAGATTACGGCAAGGGAGATACAGAAACTTAAAAAAGAACTCTATACCATTATAGCCGATCATTCGGGAAACTCGTATGAGCGTGTGGAGAAAGATTCCGATCGTGATTATTGGATGACTGCTCTTGAAGCCAAAGAATACGGTATGATTGACGACGTATTGGTAAAATCTATGAAATAATATTCTAGGAATGGCTAAGGGCGAAAAGTGTAGTTTTTGCGGAAGAGGAGAAAATGAGGTAAGATTATTAATGCCGGGGCGTGACGGTTGTATTTGCGACGAGTGTGCCGAGCAAGCCTATCTCCTTTCCGAAGAATATTTGCATAAAAAGAAAAAAGCGAGTTCCAAATGGACCGTATCCCGAGAGGATTTACCTAAACCGGAAGAGATAAAAACATTTCTCGATCAGTATGTTATCGGGCAGGACGATGCTAAACGTTATTTGTCGGTCTCGGTCTATAACCATTATAAACGTGTTTTGCAGGTAGCCGATAATGATGATGTTGAGATTGAGAAATCGAATATTATTATGGTCGGCCCTACCGGAACCGGAAAGACCTTATTGGCGAAGACGATTGCTCGTTTATTGAAAGTTCCGTTTACGATTGTCGATGCTACTGTCTTGACCGAGGCCGGTTATGTGGGTGAGGATATCGAAAGCATTTTGACCCGTTTGCTGCAAGTTGCCGATTATGATGTCGAGGCGGCTGAGCGAGGTATTGTGTTTATTGACGAGATCGACAAAATTGCTCGTAAAAGCGATAATCCTTCGATTACCCGTGATGTCAGCGGTGAGGGCGTACAGCAAGGTTTGTTGAAATTATTGGAGGGTTCTATCGTAAATGTTCCGCCGCAAGGCGGGCGTAAACACCCCGAGCAGAAAATGATACCAGTGAATACAAAGAATATTTTGTATATTTGTGGCGGGGCTTTTGACGGAATAGAACGTAAAATTGCCATGAGGTTGAACACCCATGTCGTAGGTTATAATGGAGGTGGTAGCAATGGTCGTATAGATCGGGAAAATCTGTTACAGTATATTGCACCCCAAGATTTGAAATCGTTTGGCCTTATTCCTGAAATTATAGGACGATTGCCCATTTTAACCTATTTGCAACCTTTGGACAAGGCCGCGCTACGGAGAATTCTGGTAGAGCCTAAGAATTCGATTATCAAACAATATATCAAACTTTTCGAAATGGACGGAGTGAGACTTTCGTTTGATGAGGACATGCTTGATTATGTTGTCGAAAAGGCCGTAGAGTTCAAGTTGGGAGCCCGAGGATTGCGCTCTATTGTCGAAACGATTATGATGGATGCTATGTATGAAACGCCTTCTTCGACAAAAAAGAAATTGCATATAACACGTAGCTATGCAGAAAAGAAGTTAGAAAAAGCAAAACTATTGGCAGTATAAGAAAAAACAGCAAGAAAAAATTTGGTAATTAAGAGGAGTTGTTTATAAATTTGTTTGACCGATAAAGGTCGGCGAATATACATAACGAGAAAGAGAGTAACCGTATGGCAAAAGAAGTAAATTTGACTGAGGAACTGAAAAGGAATTTCGGATTCGATACATTTAAGGGAAATCAGGAAGCGATTATCAGAAATTTGCTTGCCGGGAATGATACATTTGTATTGATGCCTACCGGAGGAGGGAAGTCGCTTTGTTATCAATTGCCGTCGTTGATTCTTGACGGTACTGCGATAGTTATTTCGCCTTTGATTGCATTGATGAAGAATCAGGTCGATGCTATGCGGAATTTCAGTGCCGAAGATGGTGTCGCTCATTTCATAAACTCCTCTTTGAACAAAACTGCGATAGACCAAGTGAAAACCGATATTTTATCGGGGAAAACCAAATTGTTATATGTTGCTCCTGAATCCTTGACGAAGGAAGAAAACATTGATTTTCTTAAACAGGTGAATGTGTCGTTTTATGCGGTAGATGAAGCCCATTGTATTTCGGAATGGGGACATGATTTCCGTCCTGAATATCGACGTATCCGACCTATTATTAATGAGATTGGCGTACGTCCTGTAATAGCTCTTACCGCGACTGCGACTCCGAAAGTCCAGCATGATATACAGAAAAATCTGGGCATGTTGGAAGCTACTGTATTTAAGTCGTCGTTTAATCGTCCTAATCTTTATTATGAGGTTCGCCCGAAAACAGCGAATATCGATAAAGACATTATTAAATATATAAAATCGCAGGAGGGTAAATCGGGTATAATCTATTGTTTGAGTCGAAAGAAAGTAGAAGAATTGGCAGAATTGTTACAGGTAAACGGAATTCGTGCGTTGCCATATCATGCCGGAATGGACTCTGCGACTAGGACTCAGAATCAAGATGCATTCTTGTTGGAGAAAATAGATGTTATCGTTGCCACGATAGCCTTTGGTATGGGGATTGATAAGCCCGATGTCAGGTATGTCATACATTACGATATACCCAAAAGTCTGGAAGGCTATTATCAAGAGACGGGACGAGCCGGTCGAGATGGAGGAGAAGGTCAGTGTATAACTTTTTATATCAATAAAGATTTACAGAAACTCGAAAAATTCATGCAGGGAACACCCATTGCCGAGCAAGAGATTGGTAAACAGCTTTTGTTAGAAACTGCTGCTTATGCCGAGTCTTCTCTTTGTCGTCGCAAGATTTTACTGCATTATTTTGGAGAAGAGTATGAGGAAGATAATTGTGGAAATTGTGATAATTGCCTAAATCCTAAAAAGCAAGTGGAAGCAAAAGATCAACTTTGTGCGGTTCTTGAAACTATTATTGCACTGAAAGAAAAATTTAAAGCCGAATATGTGATAGATGTCTTGTTAGGTAAAGAAACGAGCCAAATACTTTCGTATCAACATGAAGATTTAGAGGTGTTTGGAAGCGGACAGGGTGAAGATGAGCGCACGTGGAACGCCGTCATTCGACAAGCATTGATAGCCGGCTACATAGGTAAAGATATTGAGAATTATGGACTATTGAAAGTAACGAAGGCTGGGCATGCGTTTTTGAAGAATCCGGTTTCGTTTAAGATTGTCAAAGATGTCGATTTTGACGAGGTGGAGGAAGAAGTGCCCATGAAAGGTGGAGCTTCTTGTGCGGTCGATCCCGAGTTATATTCTATTTTGAAAGATTTGCGAAAGAAAATCGCTAAACGATTGGAACTTCCTCCGTATGTGATTTTTCAAGATCCTTCGTTAGAAGCTATGGCGACAACCTATCCGATTACAATTGAGGAGTTACAAAATATTCCGGGGGTAGGAGCGGGTAAAGCGAAACGTTACGGAGAAGAATTCGTTAAAGTCATCAAAGCTCATGTGGAAGAAAATGAAATTGAGCGTCCCGAAGATTTAAGAGTGCGTACGGTTGCCAATAAGTCGAAATTGAAAGTATCCATTATTCAGGCCATCGACAGGAAAATTGCACTTGATGAATTGGCCGAGTCGAAGGGCCTTGAATTTGGAGAGTTGCTCGACGAGATAGAGGCGATTGTTTATTCGGGAACGAAAATCAATATCGACTATTTCCTGCACGAGATTATGGACGACGAGCATATCGACGATATTTTTGACTACTTCAAGGAGAGTGAAAGCGATAGTCTCGAAGATGCCATTGAGGAGTTTGGTATGGAGTATAGCGAAGAAGAAATTCGTTTGATACGTATCAAGTTCCTTTCAGAGATGGGAAATTAAAAGCCGAGAAATAATAGTGAAAAAGCGACATTCCGATAATCGGTTGTCGCTTTTTTATTTTAGCTTTTGGGGTGATAAATAATTTAAAAATCTTCATGTATAGATAATAGCTTGCCGAAAAATAATTATCTTTGCATGCAATAAAATTCTAATGAACCCCATTATGTCATTTGTTGCAGAAAAAGTGGTGATGGACGGATTAACTTTTGACGATGTTTTGTTAATCCCCGCTTACTCCGAAGTCCTTCCTCGTAATGTCGAGTTGTCGACGCAGTTTTCACGCAATATCCGATTAAATATTCCATTAGTTTCGGCAGCCATGGATACGGTAACCGAGGCGCAATTGGCTATTGCTATCGCTCGTGAAGGAGGAATTGGAGTCATTCATAAAAATATGAGTATCGAGGCTCAGGCCCGTCAAGTTCATGCTGTTAAACGAGCTGAGAATGGAATGATTTATGACCCTGTGACAATCAAGTGCGGGTCGACGGTGCGCGAAGCGTTGTCTATGATGAGTGAATACCATATAGGAGGGATTCCCGTAGTGGACGATAAAAATCTTTTGGTGGGTATTGTAACGAATCGGGACTTGCGTTTTGAACGCGATTTGGAAAGATTGGTAGACGAGGTAATGACCAAAGACAATTTAGTGACGACTTCACAATCCACCGATTTGCAACAGGCTGCGGATATTCTTCAAAAGCACAAGATAGAGAAGCTCCCGGTTGTCGATAAAGACGGCCATTTGGTAGGGTTGGTTACTTATAAGGATATAACGAAAGCCAAAGATAAACCGTTTGCTTGTAAAGATAAATTAGGTCGGCTGCGTGTGGCTGCGGGGGTCGGTGTTACAGCCGATTCGATGACTCGTGTGGATGCGTTGGTAGAAGCCGGAGTCGATGCTATCGTTATAGATACGGCGCATGGACATTCTAAGGGCGTAATCGGTGTATTGAAAGATATAAAAGCAAAATATCCCGATATCGATGTCGTTGTGGGAAATATTGCGACGGGTGAAGCCGCTAAATTTTTGGTGGAAGCCGGAGCCGACGGAGTGAAAGTAGGTATAGGCCCCGGTTCCATTTGTACGACTCGGGTGATTGCCGGTGTCGGGGTTCCTCAATTATCTGCCGTTTATGATGTGGCGAAAGCATTGAAAGGAACAGGTGTACCATTGATTGCCGATGGTGGAATTCGTTATTCGGGAGATATTGTAAAAGCATTGGCCGCTGGGGCTTACTCGGTTATGTTAGGCGGTATGCTGGCTGGTGTTGAAGAATCGCCGGGAGAAACGATCATATTCAATGGACGTAAGTATAAGTCGTATCGGGGTATGGGATCTCTCGAAGCGATGGAGAAAGGTTCGAAAGACCGTTATTTCCAGGCTAATGAGACTGATACTAAAAAATTGGTTCCCGAGGGAATTGCAGCTCGTGTTCCTTTTAAAGGATCTTTATATGAAGTCGTTTATCAGATGGTCGGTGGTTTGCGTGCCGGAATGGGATATTGTGGAGCTAAGGATATAGAGGCTTTACATGATGCTAAGTTTACTCGTATTACCAATGCTGGTGTAGCCGAAAGTCACCCTCATGATGTGTCGATAACCAGCGAGGCTCCGAATTATAGTAGAGGATAACTTTTCTGATAAGGAAGGTGGATTTTTCTTTTTGGGAAGAATACACTATTTTAGTGATTACGATATAATTTTCTTATATTTGAAGCGTTAAAATAGTGTATTATTTTTGTTGATAACTCGGGACTATCAAGTCTCAATAAAATGTAGTGCATAACACAATGAAAAACAAATGGCTCTTAGCGGCTTTGCTTGCCGGAAATTCTTGGTTTGGAGGGTGGGCTACCGATGTCGACCCTGTTATTATGAGAGTGAATAATAAAGATATTCACAAATCGGAATTTGAGTATATCTATAATAAGAACAGCCAGCAACAAATCGATCATAAATCTCTCGATGAATACGTTACACTATTTAAGAACTACAAGTTGAAAGTCGCCGAGGCCGAAGCTATGGGGATTGATACGATTTCGGCATTTAAAAATGAATTGGCGGGGTATAGAGAAGAGTTGGCTAAACCCTATTTGACCGATGCTTCTGTTGATGACCGTTTGGCACATGAGGCTTATGATCGAATGAAAGAAGATGTGGAGGTAAGCCATATTCTCATAGGATTGAATGCTCGGACTCCTGAGGACCGAGCTGAGGCAAAGAAAAAAGCCGAATCGGTATTGGCTGAAATCAAGGCGGGTGAAGACTTTGGAATGTTGGCAGAGAAATTCAGTGAAGACGGATCGAGGCAGAATAAGGGATATTTAGGATTTATTAGAGGCGGACGTACGGTTTATCCTTTTGAAAAGGCTGCTTTCGCATTACAAGCGGGAGAAGTTTCCGATATAGTGGAAACCCAGTTCGGATATCACATTATAAAAGTACATAGTCGTCGTCCCAATCCGGGAGAGTTTCTATTTTCCCATATCATGATATTGGTGCCTCGTGGTGTTTCTGATGAAGTAAAAGCGCAGAAGGAATCCGAGATACGAGCCATTTATGAAGAATTGAAGTCGGGAGCCGATTTTGCTACGATGGCAAAGGAGCGGTCGGAGGATAAGGCTTCTGCCGTACGAGGTGGAGAATTACCGTGGGTGAGTAGTGGACAATTCGTAAAAGAGTTCGAGGATGCTGCCTTTGCTCTTAAAAATAAAGGAGATATTACAGAGCCTGTATTATCTCCCTATGGCTGGCATATCATTAAGTTAATGGACCGGCGGGATATTAAGCCCTTTGAACAAATGCGCTCGGAGATTACGCGAATGATGGCACGAGACGAAAGAGGTAGCATGGCTCGTAATGCGATGGTGGCTAAATTGAAAAATGATTATGGTTTTTCTTTGGAAGAATCGCAGCGGGCGATGTTGATGAAGTTGGCTGGCGATTTAGGTAAAGTCGATTCTTCTTATATAGCGGCTATTCATAATGACCAAAGTGTTTTATTCTCATTTGAGAACCATTCATATACAGTGGCCGATTTTGCCTCGTTTTTGTCCAAAGGCCGTGATGTGACAGTTAATGCCCCCGATTATGTTTCGACTATGATTGGTTATATGGCCGATATGGAAATATTAGATTTCGAGAAGGCTCATTTGGAAGATAAGTATCCCGATTTTCGCAATTTGATGAATGAATATCGAGACGGCATGTTGCTGTTTGAAATCAGCAATAGGGAAGTTTGGGAAAAAGCATCGAAAGATACCGAGGGCTTGCAGAAATTTTTCAAGAAAAATAGGAAAAAATACAAATGGGATAAACCTCATTATAAAGGATTTTTGATTCAATGTTTTGATGCGGCTACCGCCGATGACATAAAGAACCGGATTAAAGAACTCGATGACGATTCTGTAATCGTCGTGCTGAATCGAGAGTTCAATACCGACTCTTTAACAAGAGTAAAAGTGGAGCGAGGTTTGTTTGTTGAGGGAGATAATGAAAAAATTGACGAATTGGTATTTAAGGGAGCTCCGGTGAAAGCCGATGAGAAGTTGCCGATAGCTTTTGTGTCTGGTAAACTATTGAAGAAGATGCCGGAGGCGTATACCGATGTGAGAGGACAAGTAACGGCCGATTACCAAACTTACCTTGAAAAAGTTTGGGTGAAGAAACTCAATAAAAAATATCCGGTAGAAATCTATGAAGATGTCCTAAAAACAGTTAATAGGCCGTAGTTGCCATTATTTAGTCGTAATTTAGCGGATATTTATGTAGGTAATATAGATGTATAAAGTCTCGATAATAGTATTATGCGCAGCATTTTCGGCATGCCTTTTTACGGCATGCCGAAGTGGGTTACAGAGCGATGAAAATTCATTGGTACAAGTGGGCGATGAAATACTATCGCGTCAAGAGCTTGCCGATGCCATGCCGGAGGGTCTTTCACGCGCTGATAGTACCGATTTTGCCGACAAGTATATCCGTCGATGGATTTGTGATGTATTACTATATCGAATGGCACAAAAGAATATTCCCGATATAGGACGTATTGATGCATTGGTTGAGAAATACCGACGAGATTTAGTCATATTCGAATATCGTAAGAGATTGGTTAATGAACGGGTGACGAAGTCTTTTGATGAACAAGAAATGCTGGATTATTATGAGCGAAACTCAGAAATGTTTCGTTTGCATGAAGCCATCTTGAAAGGGTTGTTTCTTAAAGTACCGGAGAATACGCCCAATCTTGGACAGTTGAAAAAATGGTATTGTTCTACAAATCCCGATGGAGTAGAAAAGATCGAGAAATATGCTTTGAAAAATGCGGTGATCTATGACTACTTTTATGACAAGTGGATACCGTTTGAAGAAATCGTCAATAATATTCCATACGAGTTTGGAGATGCTGAATCCTTTTTAAAGACACATCATAAGTTGGAATTTAATAAAAACGGATATTGGTATTTACTGAATATTACAGAATATCGTTTGCCGGGAGAAGAAATGCCTTATGATTTTGCTCGGGCTCAAATTCAGGAAATTTTGACAAATAGCAATCGGTTGAACTTTGATCGGGAGTTGGAAGAAAATCTGTATCGGGATGCCGAGAAGTCGGGTGATATAAAATGGTTGTATAAAGGTGAGAAATCTATTGAAAAAGAGAGTATAAAATAATTGAATTATGCGTAAAGTTACTGATTGGCTTTTATTTTTCTTTATGGCGGTGTCTTTGCCGGCTTTTTCCGATGACAATGTTATCGATGAGGTTGTATGGATAATAGGAGATGAAGCTATTTATAAGTCTGAGGTTGAAGAGCAATATCGACAAATGCAATACGACGGACAACGTATCGATGGCGATCCTTATTGTGTAATACCCGAGCAGCTTGCCGTGCAGAAACTTTTTCTGCATCAGGCGAAACTGGATACGATTACAGTTCCAGATGCTACTGTTTTTCAACAAGTAGAGGCTCGTATCAATTATCTGATCGCTAATATCGGGTCGAAGGAAAAAATGGAAGAATACTTTAAAAAGCCGGTAACCGAAATTCGTGAGGAGTTGGCGAATGTTATTCGTGATCAGGGAACTGTACAGGAAGTACAACGAAATTTGGTAAAAGATGTAAAAACTACACCGGCCGAGGTGCGTAAGTTTTATAATCAATTGCCGGCCGACAGTATTCCTTATATTCCCATGCAGGTAGAAGTCCAAATTATTACTTTGAATCCTAAGGTTCCGCAGCAGGAAATAGATAATGTGAAAGCTCGATTGCGTGATTTCAGCGAACAAGTAAATAAAGGCGAGCGAGATTTCTCTACTCTTGCGGTTCTTTATTCCGAAGATCGGGGATCTGCCATGATGGGAGGAGAAATGGGCTTCGTGAGCAAAAGCAATTTGGTGCCGGAGTTTGCCAATGTCGCGTTTAACTTGAATGACCCGAAGAAGGTTTCTAAAATTGTGGAGACCGAATATGGTTACCATATTATACAGTTGATAGAGAAGAGAGGCGACCGTATAAATGTTCGGCATATACTACTTCGTCCGCACGTTTCCGAGAAAGATATATCCGATGCTTTGGTTCGTCTCGATTCGTTGAGGGTAGATTTGATAGATAAGAAAATATCGTTCGATGAAATAACCCAATATGTTTCGCAAGACAAGGATACTCGCAATAACAAGGGACTTATGGTAAACCCTCAAACCGGAAATTCTAAGTTCGAGATGGGACAATTGCCCCAAGATGTGGCTAAGGTGGTCGCCGATTTGAAGGTGGGCGAAATTTCGAAACCGTTTGTCATGACCGACGAACGTAAAAATAAAGAGGTGGTTGCAATCGTAAAGCTGAAAAACAGAATAGATGGACATAAAGCCAATATGTCTGATGATTATCAAACCTTAAAAGCCATTGTAGAGGAAAAGAAGAAGACCGATATATTGAATGAGTGGTTGGCTAAGAAGCAAAGCGAGACATATATCCGCATAAAAGAAGGTTGGCGAAATTGCGAATTTAAGTATGACGGTTGGATAAAGAAATAAGATCGACGCCAATGGGGCATCAAAAAAGAATAAGAGATGAAAAGAGAAGGCATAAAATACTGGTTGGTATTTTATGCCTGCTTACTCTTGGTATGTGGGCGGCATCGGGCACTCCCGAAAAAAAACTTCCTAAACAGGACGATCCCGATAAAGTGTACTTGGTGAATAGTGACGAACTTACTTTCGATAAGGAGCAGAGTGCCGATTATCGAGTATTGAGGGGAAATGTTGTCTTTCGGAAAGATAGTATGTATATGTACTGCGACAGTGCATATTTTTATGAAAAAGACAACTCACTCGATGCATTTAGTAATGTTCGCATGGAGCAGGGCGATACTCTGTTTATTTATGGAGATGTGTTATATTATCGTGGAGATGAGCAGATAGCTCGACTGCGGAATAATGTGCGCATGGAAAACAGAGATGTAACTTTGTTTACCGATAGTTTGAATTATGAGATGATTCCGAATATCGGCTATTATTTCGATGGGGGCAAATTGGTTGATTCTCAGAATGAATTGACTTCTGTATACGGTCAATATTCCCCCGATACCAAACAGTCGGTCTTCAATTTCGATGTGCAGTTGGTGAATGAAAAATATACATTATATTCCGATACGCTCGAATATAATACGCAGACTAAGATTGCCGATATTGTGGGTCCTTCGACTATTGTGTCGGATAGTAATATCATTTATTCGTCGGCGGGTTGGTATAATACCGAAACTGATAAATCGATGCTTTTGGATCGTTCTTTGGTTACGTCGAAAGGACAGAGCCTTACGGGGGATACGATTTTTTACGATAGGAGATCGGGATTCGGCGAAGTGTTCGGTAATATGGTGCTCAACGACTCCATTCGTTCGGTGATTATGGAAGGACAATATGGTTTTTACAATGAAAGAACCGAGTATTCGTTTGCGACAGATTCGGCACGCTTGTTGGAGTTTTCGCGAGGCGATACGTTGTATTTGCATGCCGATACTCTTAAATCTCACTTGGTATTGCCCGATTCCACCCGTCTTTTGCAGGCCTATCATGGTGTGAGATTTTTTAGGATAGATGCGCAGGGAGTTTGTGATTCTATGGAGTTTACGTCGGTAGATTCGCTTCTTCACATGTATAAACTCCCTATCATTTGGAATGAAAATTATCAGATAACCGGAGATACGATTCGTATACACATGAATGACAGTACGGTCGATTGGGCCTTGATTCCTGGGTCTGCTTTTGCTGCACAGCATAAAGATTCTGTTTTTTATGATCAAGTTTCCGGTAAGGAGTTGAAAGCATGGTTTGAGCAAGGGCAGTTGCGTCAAATAGATGTAAATGGCAATGCTCAAACGATTTTCTATCCTCAGGAACGGGATTCGACATTGACAGGGCTGAATAAAGCCGAAAGCGGATTTTTGAGAATGTACTTGAAAAATCAGCAGATGGAGAAGATAATTATTTGGCCTCAACCGCAGGGAAGCATGACTCCGTTGGACTTGATAAAGCCCGAGCAGCTATATTTACCGGCCTATAAATGGTATAGTGATTTGAGGCCGGTAAGCCCCGAAGACATATTTCGAAAACCAGAAGTGAAAATAGAAGTTGTTGAAGAGAAAAAACATCGCTTCAATCATTAAGATTTGGTCGAATTATGAGTGATATCATACATTTATTGCCCGATTCTGTGGCTAATCAAATTGCAGCTGGAGAAGTGATACAACGTCCGGCCTCGGTAATTAAAGAATTGGTGGAGAATGCTGTCGATGCGGGAGCTACGTCTATTCAGATTATTTTGAAAGATGCAGGACGTACTCTTATTCAGGTGATAGATGACGGCAAAGGAATGTCTCCGACCGATGCCCGGTTAGCCTTCGAACGTCATTCGACTTCTAAAATTCGTTCGGCCGACGATTTATTCTCGCTACGTACGATGGGGTTTCGAGGAGAAGCGTTGGCTTCTATCGCCGCTATTTCTCAGGTAGAGCTTCGTACGCGCAGAGTCGACGATGAGGTAGGCACTTGTATACGTATGTCGGCTTCCCAATGTGAAGGGCAGGAGGCGATTTCTACTCCTGTGGGGAGTAATTTTGCGGTAAAAAATATCTTTTTTAATGTGCCAGCACGACGTAAATTTCTTAAATCCAATCAGGTGGAATTGAGCAATATACTCAATGAGTTTGAGCGTATGGCATTGATTAATACTCAAATTAGTTTTATTCTCGTCCATAATGACTCGGAATTGTATAATTTGCCGGCTACCAATTTGAGGCAGCGTATTGTTGCACTTTTTGGTAAGAGTCTTAATCAGCAGTTACTTTCTTTGGGAACGGAAACGTCTTTGGTGAAGATTTCGGGTTATGTGGGGCGTCCCGAAGCTGCTCGCAAAAGAGGAGCATTACAATATTTTTTTGTAAATGGCCGGTATATGCGCCACCCATATTTTCATAAAGCGGTGACGATTTGTTACGAACATTTGATACCGGTCGGTGAAATGCCCAATTACTTTATCAATCTTACGGTCGATCCCGAGACGATTGATGTGAATATCCACCCGACTAAGACCGAAATAAAATTTGAGAACGAGCAGCCCATCTGGCAAATTCTTTCTGCCTCTGTAAAGGAAGCATTGGGAAAATTCAGTACGGCTCCCTCTATCGATTTCGATATGGAAGATGCACCGGAAATTCCAACATCGAAGCCGGGTACACATGTTCTTCCCCCTACGGTTCATGTGGATACGACGTATAACCCTTTTCGAGCAGGAGGTGGCGGTTCTTCTGTGAAGAGACCGAACTATGATTGGCAGCAGCTTTATAGCAGCTTTAACAATACAAAAGAAGGTTCGACCGTTCAGCCCGATTCAGACAACGATTTTCCGTCTAAATTGGATTTCTCTGATGGATATGTTTCTAATTTTTCTAGTGAAGGGGAACAATCGGTTTTTCCTGAGTTCGAGTCGAAACTGAATCAAAGCGGTAGGACTGTGTTGCAGTTGAAAGGGAAATACATTATGACTTCTTCGGCTGAGGGGTTAATGGTGATAGATCAACATCGGGCTCATGGCATAATTTTGTTTGAGCGTTTTATGGCGGGAATATCCTCTCGCGAAATGGCTTCGCAACGTGTTTTGTTCCCCGAAATCATGCAATTGACGGTCTCTCAATCAGAAACTTTACATGGAATCTGGGAAGAATTGATAGCACTTGGATTCGATTTAGCCGATATGGGGCAGAATAGCTATTCTATCAATGCGATACCGGCCGGTATAGAAGGGATAGATGTACGAGACCTTATTGGGCAAATGCTTGTAACTGCTTCGGAGAAAGAACATGATGCAAAGGCCTCGTTGCAAAAGCGTATGGCTTGGACTTTGGCCGAGACTGCTGCTGTACCGGTGGGACAGTCTCTTTCTCAGGAAGAAATGTCGTCTATGGTCGATGATTTGTTATCTTTGAAAACACCGGCTTATACGCCCGAAGGCAAATCAGTTTTTATTATCATCTCGTATGACGAGTTGCAGAAACGGTTTAATTGATTGAGTTATGTTGATTTTGTTGTCTCCGGCAAAAACGATGGTAGGGAGTAGTAGAACTACTGTCCCTTTTGTTACCGTTCCGTTATATAAAAGTGAGGCCGAGCATATAGCGATGGAAATGGCTGGTTATTCGGTCGAAGAACTGTCGGGTATGCTGGGGATAAATCGTAATTTGGCCTTGCAGACGAAAGAGAGATATAATGTATTTCATTCGCCCGATGTGCATGGATTACCGGCTCTTTTGGCCTATACCGGTATTGTCTTTCGTTACATTTCGCCAGCCGATTTTACCGAGGCCGATTTTGAATATGCTCAGAATCATTTGCGTATGGCATCGGCTTGTTACGGACTGACTCGGCCGCTCGATGTAATAAAACCCTACCGCATGGAATATGCTGTTGAATTGCCTTCGATGGGTATTCCTGTTTCGGAATATTGGAAGCCGCTTTTAACCGATAAATTGATTGACGATACAAAAGCGGCTGGTGGAATATTGGTCAATTTGGCGAGCCGTGAAATCCAGCAATCGTTCGATTGGTCTCGAATAAATAAAAGGGTACGAGTAATCACTCCCGAATTTAAAGTATATAAAGGCGACGGGTTTAAGACAATCGTGATATACGCGAAAATGATGAGAGGGGCGATGACTCGTTATATCCTAAAAAACAAAATATCCCACCCCGACGATATTTGTTCTTTCTCGGCAGAAGGCTTCCACTTCTCGCCCGAACATTCGAGCGAAAATAATCCTGTATTTGTCGTTTAATCAGCGCTGTTGTCTTATTATATAAATAGTTCCGGTTCTTTTCTTGTTTCGCATTTTTCCTTGAAAGCCCGAATAGATAGAAATAATTTCAGTGGATTTATTTTTCTCGCATTTTGAGGACAGACGGCGATACATCTCATGCAAGAGATACATTTGCTTTCGTCCGTCATTCGGGGATTCTCTGGGGAAATTGCGTTAGTGGGGCATAATGCTGCGCATTTCCCGCACTGTGTGCATTTTTTACCGGCACGAGGTTTCAGGGGTACTCCGTTATATATTTTATAATCAGCATTTCCTTTCACTTGTATTTCTGTGAAACTCTCTCCATTTTTCAGTTGCACCAATTTAGTTTTGATTTGTTCTGAAAAATTCTTTAAGATCGTTTCATCGTCAGAATCCGGACGACCTTTGGCATAAACCCTCATGATAGAATGCTGGGCAATACAGGCGATACAAGCAACGGTTTGAAATCCGTTCGATTCCATCGTTGTCTTTAATTCAAGTAAAGCATCGTCGTAATCCCGATTCCCGTAGACGACCACGAGTATAGCCGGGGTGTTATGCCCGGTTATACGTTTCAGTCGATCTATGGCTACGGAAGGAACTCTCCCTCCATACACGGGAACAGCCACTAATAGGGTGTCTTCCCCATTTAGCTCGTAAGAGTTCTGTTGCCGTGTATGGTCGGTAATATCTATTTCCGTAGCCTGAGGGTCTATCTCTTTGCCGATGATATAGGCAGCCTTTCGGGTTCCACCCGTCGGGCTGAAATAAACGATGTGCATTTTTTTATTGTTTGTTTCTACGCTCCTGAACAATGGCATCGAGAACTGCGACAGTCGTTAGGTTGACAATATCTCTCGTCGAGCTGGCAATATCGGTGAAGTGAATAGGCTTGTTCAATCCCATTTGTATCGGGCCGATAGACTCTGCCACACCCATTTCCAGCATCATTTTATAAGCCGAGTTCGCCGAACTTAAATTCGGGAAAACAATCGTATTTACTTCTCTCCCTTTCAGCTTGTTGAACGGGTACGATTTGTCTCGGAGTTTATTATTGAGGGCAAAGTTCATTTGCATTTCTCCGTCGATAATGATTTCGGGATATTGTTCGTGTAAAATTTTAATGGCTTCGTGTACTCTTAGGGGACTTCCTTGATTATCCGACCCGAAGTTAGAATAGGATACCATAGCGATAACAGGATCTTTGGCAAAAAACCTTACAGAGTCATAGGACAATTTTGCAATGTCGATTAATGTTTCGGTAGTCGGTTTCCGATTGATGAGTGTATCGGCAAGGAAATAAGTCCCGCACTTGGTGTTCATGATGTGCATGGCTCCGAAATGTTTGTATCCTTCGCGTATACCGATAACCTCTTTCGCAATCTGTATAGTCTCTGCATACTTGGAGTATGTGCCTGTGATGAAGGCGTCGGCTTCTCCGGCTTCGACCATCATCATACCGAAGTAATTGCGGTCGAACATCTTTTCATGAGCTTCGGCGTAGGTCATGCCCTCGCGTTGTCTCTTTTCTGTAAGAAGCTGTGCGTAGCGGATACGGCGGTCTTCTTCGTTCGGATGCCTCAAATTGATAATTTGCATGCCCGATAAATCTACACCTATGGACTCTGCCAACTTCCCTATTAACTCATCGTTCCCTAATAAAATAGGTTTGCAAATACCCTCTTTCATTGCCGTAGAAGCCGCTTGTAACATATTGGCATGATTGGCTTCGGCAAACACGACACGTTTGGGCTCTTTGCGGGCCATTTCGGTAAATTCCCGTAACATCTTGTTGTCATATCCCATCAGCTTTTTCAGCCGGTCATTGTAGGCATCCCAGTCGGTGATGTGATGCTGGGCGATACCAGAGTCCATCGCTGCTTTGGCGACTGCGGGGGCTACTGCGGTCAATAGTCTGGGGTCGAGGGCTTTGGGGATAATATATTCGGGACCGAACGAAAGTCTCTTTATTCCATAGGCCGAGTTGACAACATCGGGTACAGGTTCTTTGGTTAGTTTGGCAATGGCATACGTAGCGGCCAGTTTCATCTCTTCGTTAATGGCGGTAGCGCGAACATCGAGAGCTCCTCTGAAAATGTAAGGGAATCCCAATACATTATTTATTTGGTTGGGATAGTCCGACCGACCGGTAGCGAATATCAAATCTTTGCGAGAAGCCATTGCTTTATCGTAAGATATTTCGGGATTAGGATTGGCCAATGCGAATACGATGGGCTTTTCATTCATGGATTGTACCATTTCTGTTGTCAAGACATCGGCCACGGAAAGTCCCAGAAAAATATCCGCTCCGCGCATGGCATCGGCTAAGGTCTTTATATCGGTTCGTTCGGTGGCGAATTGCTTTTTTGCCGGTGACAAATCGGTGCGGCTGGTGCTGATGACCCCTTTGCTGTCCACCATGACGATGTTCTCTTTTTTAATGCCCAATCCCATGTATAATTTCGTACAAGAACTGGCTGCGGCTCCGGCGCCGTTAACGACGAGTTTCGCCTCTTCTATTTTTTTCCCTTGTATATCGAGAGCATTTAAAAGTCCGGCCCCGGAAATAATCGCTGTCCCGTGCTGATCGTCGTGCATAACGGGGATATTTAGTTCCTCTTTTAATCGGGTTTCTATTTCGAAACACTCGGGAGCTTTTATATCTTCCAAATTTATACCTCCGAAAGTGGGGGATATGGCTTTTACTGCGGCAATAAATTTGTCAGGGTCTTTTTCATTGACCTCAATATCGAATACGTCGATACCTGCGAATATCTTGAATAGCAAGCCTTTCCCTTCCATGACGGGCTTTCCGGCCAAAGCACCGATGTCGCCTAAACCCAATACAGCCGTCCCATTGGAAATGACTGCTACCAAATTACCTTTGGCCGTGTATTCATACGCCTTTTCTGCATCTTGTTCTATTTCAAGACACGGTTCTGCTACTCCCGGAGTATAGGCTAGGGATAGGTCTCGTTGTGTACTATAAGGTTTGGTAGGAATTACTTCTATTTTTCCAGCTTTACCTTCACCTGTCTCTTATACACATCTGACGCTGCCGACGATCTTACGCGTGTAGA
>ENA-UALF01000547-UALF01000547.1-human-gut-metagenome-genome-assembly--contig:-NODE-547-length-18732-cov-22.068159_pt1 | contig 18732 bp, 18 predicted proteins | sample MGYA00243698_ERZ654464 | MGnify/ENA primary metagenome ERZ654464 (study PRJEB26926, sample SAMN06164595) | human gut metagenome | biome: ENVO:00009003; feature: ENVO:2100002; material: ENVO:00002003...
GAATCAGCCCTATTTTTCTATTCTTCCCTAAAGTTTAGCGGACAGTAATAAAAATGTTTCATAACATTTCGGTTAGTGCCTTATCAGCTCCACTTCAGGCAAATACATAAAAAAAGAAGCGTGAGGAGCTTTTCTTCGCCCGCTCCCGCCCTTTGAGGCCTTCGCATTGCCCGTAACTGCAGGAGCGGACAACGCAGAAGCCTCACGCCGATATGCCTATCGACCGTGATGTCACACCTCGGGCAACCCTATACACAGAGTTGCCGGGATGTAAAATCACGACAATATACATACCTGTGAGCGTCATCGTTGCCCAATCTTCTTGACAGTCACCATAGAAAGTTGCGAAGTTTCAAAGGGTCAAGAAAATATAGCGTCGATACACGCTTGAGCCATGATCCGTACCCGGCATGCCGGGCGTTGACCTGACTCTGAATATATCACCACGGACTCTTCCGTGGCATCCCGCCCTCGAAACCCTCAGCTATCGGCTTCTGCTATGAAAGCGAGGCCCTCGGGGCTTGTCGCTCGCATAGCTTTCCGGTCGTTTCCGGACAAGTAAACGGGATTTGGCACAAAGTTAATATTTATTCACATAACTGCAAAATAAAATTATTGAATTGCCCTAAGAATTGTCCGGATAAGAAACGATACCCTTATTCCGGGGTTAACTGGTGTTAAATTTAACAATTAGTGTTAAGGGATATACTATGGGAACGATTTTTGCATTTATTTTGCAAAGTACAACTGAAGTACAAGCTGATATGAAAATCGATTCCAATAGAATCTATCAGTAGTGAACAAACGTTATACGGACAGTTAGAAATTATTAATAATAACCGACGAACAATCAAACACCAATCATATATGATTAATAAAAGTACAGCATTGTGCACGCTGGCGCTTCTGGTTGGAACCAGCGCCTACGCGGTGACCACACCGGCATTCGAGACGGACTTTACCCAGGCGGCCGAAAAGACGGTCAATGCCGTGGTATGTATCAAGTCGTACACCACCCGCCAGCAGAATCCCTACGGACAGGGTGGCTACGATCCCTTCGGGATGTTCGATTTCTTTTTCGGCACTCCCCAGCAGCCCCGCCAGCAGGCTCCGCAACAGCAGCGCAAAAAGAGCGAGCCCGTGCAGAGCGGTCTGGGCTCAGGCGTGATAATCAGCGAGGACGGCTACATCGTCACGAACAACCATGTGGTTGACGGCGCCGATAAACTCGAGGTGCTGTTCAACGACAACTCCAGCTACGACGCCAGGATAATCGGCACCGACGAGGCTTCCGACCTGGCACTGATCAAAGTAGACGCCCAAAACCTCACTCCCATCACTTTCGGTGACTCGGAGACCGTAAAGATCGGCGAATGGGTACTGGCCGTGGGCAACCCCTTCGGTTTCAACTCCACCGTTACCGCCGGCATCGTCAGCGCCAAGGCCCGCAGCCTCGGCCAGAACCATAAGGGCAATCTCAGCATCGAATCGTTCATCCAGACCGATGCGGCACTTAACCCCGGCAACTCAGGCGGTGCCCTCGTCAACCTCAAGGGTGAGCTGATAGGCATCAACTCGGCCATATACAGCAACACCGGCTCGTATTCGGGCTTCTCGTTCGCCATCCCAACCACCATCGTCAAGAAGGTTATGGCCGACATACGCCAGTACGGCACAGTGCAGCGCGCCGTGCTCGGAGCATCCGTGCGCGAGCTCGACTCCAAGATTGCCAAGGAGAAGGACATCACGGCCGTTAAGTCGGGTCTGCTCATCGCGTCGGTGAACGACATGAGCACGGCCAAGGAACTCGGCCTGCAGGAGGACGACGTGATCACGGCCATCAACGGCGTGAACGTGGCCAACCACGCACAGCTTGTGGAACAGCTCAACAAGTTCCGTCCCGGCGACAAGGTGACGGTGACCTACTACCGCGACAACAAAAAGATAGAGAAGACAGCCACCCTGCGCAACCAGACCGGCAGCACGTCGATCACCAAGAAAGGCGACTTCAGCGAGCTTGGCTGCGCCTTCATGAAGCTGACCGCCGAGACCAAGACCCGTCTGGGTATCTCGAACGGCGTGCAGGTCAAGGGACTCAAGGACGGAGCCATCCGCGACGCCGGCGTGAAGGAGGGATTCATCATCACTGCCGTAAACGACGTGCCTGTCAACAGCAGCGAGGACGTGGAGCAGGTGTACAACTCCGTGATGAAGGACAGCGACGAATACAAGGCTCTGATCCTGTACGGCGTATACCCCACCGGCAAGAAATACACATACGCCGTGAACCTCGCATCAGAGTAACGGCACCTTCATTCATACCGCATAAAGATGGCCGCTTCAACGGGAGGCGGCTGTTTTTATGTCTTGCACCGACGGAATGTCGTATTTTTTGCCATGCATGAGTGGAATGTCGTATTTTTTCGTTAATTTTGCAGTTCAGATACGATAACCCATTAGTTAATAAATACTGATATGAGAAAGAATATCGTAGCGGGCAACTGGAAAATGAACACCACTCTTGACGAGGGTGTTGAGCTCGCCAATTCGATCAACGCAGCGCTGAAGGACAAGAAGGCCAACTGCGAGGTAATAGTATGCGTACCGTTCACCCATCTTACCAGCGTATGCGCCGTTCTGGAGCCCGAGTTGGTAAAGCTTGGCGCCGAGAACTGCTCCGAGCACGAGAAGGGTGCCTACACCGGCGAGGTTAGCGCAGCTATGGTAAAATCCACCGGCGCAAGCCACGTAATCCTGGGCCACAGCGAGCGTCGCCAGTACTTCGGCGAGAACAACGAGCAGCTGCTGGCCAAGACCAAGCTGGCTCTGGCCAACGGTCTGACTCCCATCTTCTGCGTAGGCGAGGTGCTGGAGGAGCGTGAAAACGGCACATTCAACGAGGTGGTACGCGGTCAGGTAGAGGCACTGTTCTCGCTGGCTCCCGAAGACTTCGCCAAGATCGTCGTGGCATACGAGCCCGTATGGGCCATCGGTACCGGCAAGACCGCTACCGCCGAGCAGGCTCAGGACATGCACGCCAACATCCGCAACGTCATAGCCGAGAAATACGGCAAGGAGATAGCCGACAACACTTCGATCCTGTACGGCGGCAGCTGCAAGCCCACCAACGCCAAGGAGCTGTTCAGCAAGCCCGACGTAGACGGCGGTCTGATCGGTGGCGCAGCCCTGAAGGCCGACAGCTTCATGGGCATCATCGAAGCTTTTGACTAATCGAAGCTTTTGACTAATCGAACCCGAATGATACGCATCAGGCATATCATACTGACACTTACAGCCGCAGCCGGAAGCCTCGCGCTTCCGGCCACGGCCCAGTCGTCGTCCGCAGCCGCCGTCACGGCCGGTAACGAACTGATAGAACGCATCGAGACTGCCGGAAACGGCATGGTGGACATAGACATCCCCTCCTCGCTGCTATACCAGATAATGCGCGACGACCTGGACCGTAAGCAGACCGACGACAAACAGCAGATCAAGCCCGGCATCAACAAGATACAGGGATTCAGGGTCCAGGTGTTCAGCGACGGCTCCAACCAGCGCACCCTCGAGGCTCGCGCCAAAGCCCGCGGATCGTCCATCGTGGCCAGGTTCCCCAAATACCGTGGCCAGATTTATTCGTATTCCAGCGCGCCCAACTGGTACACCCGTATAGGAAACTTCAGGACCCAGGCCGAAGCGCAGGCCGCCCTGGCCGAACTGAAACGGGCATTCCCCTCCATCAGCTCGGAAATGCGGGTGGTCAGAAGCCAGATCATCGTGATCGGCCGCTGACCGGCGCTCCCCTCTCCGTCACACCTCATTGACTGAGGACACCAATACCTCGCACACTGAGGTCTCAACAACAATTCTGACAGTGGCAAACATCAGCAAACACGATCCGGAACTGGTGGACAGGATAGCGGCCCACCTTAACGAAATACTCATACTGTTGGGCGAAAACCCAATGCGCGAAGGACTGGCCAAGACGCCGGTCCGTGCCGCAAAAGCCCTTCTCGACATCACCGCCGGGTATAAGTCCGATCCCCTTGACATAGCCCGGCAGGCCATATTCAATCACTGCGGCTCAAAAATGGTGATAGTGCGCGACATCGAATTCTACAGCACTTGCGAGCACCATATATTGCCCTTCTTCGGCAAAATGTCCATCGGCTATCTGCCTAAGGGACGCATACTGGGCCTCTCCAAGCTGGCCCGCGTGGTGGACGGATACGCACGACGCCTGCAGGTGCAGGAACGTCTCACGGCACAGGTGTGCCGCACCATCAACGACGCCCTCCCCAACGACGGCGTCATAGTATGGTGCGAGGCTCAGCACCTCTGCATGAAGGCGCGTGGCGTGGAAAAACAGGAATCCGTCACCACTACCCTCGAATACTCCGGACAATTTGAAACCAATCCTGCGCTCCGTGCGGAATTCATGCACCTGATTCAGCGTTAAAGGTCTGTCCCACAACGTTGAATCCTCAATTATCAAGACCATGTTCCACTGGAAAACAATAAAGGAATACGAAGACATCCTCTTCGAACAGATGGACGGCATAGCCAAAATCACCATCAACCGTCCCAAAGTGTACAATGCGTTCCGCCCCAAGACCAATATGGAGATGCTTGACGCGTTCGGCATCTGCCGCGAGCGTCAGGACATAGGCGTCATCATACTTACGGGTGCCGGCGACAAGGCGTTCTGCTCGGGCGGCGACCAGAACGTGAAGGGCTCGGGCGGCTATGTCGGCGACGACGGTGTGCCGCGCCTCAACGTGCTGGAACTGCATCATGCCATCCGCAGCATCCCCAAGCCCGTGATCGCCATGGTGAATGGCTACAGCATCGGCGGCGGCAACGTGCTGCAGGTGGTGTGCGACCTCTCCATCGCCAGCGAGAACGCGCGCTTCGGCCAGACCGGACCGAAGGTGGGCAGCTTCGACGGCGGATTCGGCGCCAGCTACCTGGCCCGTTGCGTCGGACAGAAGAAGGCCCGCGAGATCTGGTATCTCTGTAAGCAATACACCGCCAAGGAAGCCCTTGAGATGGGCATGGTGAACGAAGTGGTGCCTTTCGACAAACTGGAGGAGACCACCGTTGAATGGGCCCGTACCATACTGAAGCGCTCGCCCCTGGCCATCCGCATGATAAAGCGCGCCCTGAATGCCGAACTCGACGGCCAGCACGGCCTGATGGAGTTTGCCGGCGACGCCACGCTGCTCTATTACATGCTTGACGAGGCTCAGGAAGGCAAGAACGCGTTCCTGGAGAAACGCGACCCGGATTTCGACCAATTCCCCAAATTCCCATGAGGCTGCAGTTCGCTCCGTACATCCTGAAATTCAAGGAGCCGGCAGGAACGTCACGTGGTGTGCTGACCGAAAAGCCGACGTGCTATATGCGCCTGTTCGACGAGTCGGACCCGGCGCGCTACGGCGTTGGCGAGGCAGCCATATTCCCCGGTCTGTCGCCTGAAGCCGACGAGCGGTTCTTCTACAAACTGATGGAGCTGCAGGTCAACGTGCGTTTAGGTGTATCGACCGATCTGTCACAATTCCCCTCACTGCAATCGGGATTCGAGCAGTGTCTGCGCGATTTCACCGGCGGCTGCAGGGGGATTTATTACGACACCCCGTTTATCAAGGGCAACGACAGCATCGAGATCAACGGCCTGGTATGGATGGGTAGCCACGAGGAGATGATGGAACGCCTTGAGAAAAAGCTTGCCGAGGGCTTCCGCTGCATCAAACTGAAGATCGGAGCCATAGACTGGAAAAGCGAGGTTGACATGATCGAGGCCATACGCAGCCGTTACGACAGCTCTCAGGTAGAGATACGCGTGGATGCCAACGGAGCGTTCACCATGGACAACGCCCTGCCCCGCCTCAAACGCTTAGCCGACCTGCAGGTACACAGCATCGAGCAGCCCATCAAGGCCGGACAGCCGGCGCTGATGCAGTTTCTGTGTCAGGTATCGCCTTTGCCAATCGCTCTAGACGAGGAGCTGATAGGTAAATTCACGGTCGAGGAAAAGGGCGCCACACTTGACGCCATCCATCCGCAGTATATCGTGATAAAGCCTACACTTACAGGCGGATTCTCCGGCGCACAGGAGTGGATAGACCTGGCACGCGAGCGCAACATCGGATGGTGGATCACGTCATCGCTTGAATCCAACATAGGACTCAACGCCCTGGCTCAATGGGTGGCGTCGCTCAACACCACGATGCCGCAGGGACTGGGCACGGGCGCTCTGTTCACCAACAACCTGGACGCACCCATCTATCTTGACGGCGACCGCCTGAAATACAATCCCGGTCTGACCCTGAACCGCGAGCAGATCGACGCGCTCGACTGGAGAGAATGACCTGGCCGGAATTTCAAGCCGAATGGCTCGGGCCGGAACCTGACATCGTATGCCACACTTCAGGCTCCACAGGTGCGCCTAAGGAGATACGGCTTCCGAAAGAACAGGTATCAGCAAGCGCACGACGCACTCTGCAGTTTTTCAATCTTGACTTACACTCGCATTTCCATTCATGTCTCGCACCCGACTATATCGGAGGCAAGATGATGATGGTGCGTGCGTTGGAATGCGGAGGCACATTCACGTGGGAACGCCCCAGCAATAGCCCTCTGTCAGACTATACGGGAGACCAAATCGACCTTCTCTGCGCAGTGCCGTCACAGATGCACCACATCCTGCAGAACATAGACACGTTGCCCGAATTGGATGCCATTCTGATAGGCGGCTCCCCTATTCCCGACGACCTGCGCATACAGATAGCACAATCACGGTTGCAATGCTGGGAGACATACGGCATGACGGAAACGGCCTCGCACGTGGCCATACGCCGCATCACGGACCCTCAGAAACCCTTCCAGCCATTGCCCGGTATCAAACTCTTGCAGAACGATTCCGGTTGCCTTGAAATCGAAATACCCGGCTGGCAGCGTTTCATCACCAACGATGTGGTGAAAATGGATTCAGAAAGCAGATTCAATATATTGGGACGCGCCGACAACGTCATAATCACAGGCGGACTGAAGGTACATCCCGAGCAGGTGGAAGCCACCCTCAGACCCCATCTGCCGTTCGACTTCATGATTACATCCGAACCCGACGACAAATGGGGCGAGCGTGTCGTAATGCTTGCCGACCGAAGCAAGTCACCGATATCCGAAACCTGGAACGATAAGAATATCATCTTGATATGCAAGTCTGTTTTATTGCCCTTTCAGGTGCCAAAAACGATCAAAGAGGGCATTGTGCCCCGCACTCCCAACGGCAAAGTGGCGCGACGACGTAAATAAATATTGCAATTTCAGTCGCCGCGCAAAATCTCTGTCCTTGCTGTAAATAATTTATTTTTGACATTTTTTGATATCAATATTGCCTATTTGCAATTAAATAGTTAAATTTGCACAGTCAATAGATTTTTAACAAAAGTCGTTGACAAAGACATCGTATATTACAGGAAGCGTTTTGCTTATCTCTTATTGAGAAAACGTAGGAAATTTTCGCAATGATGAGAGGATAACAAAGCGGTTCTCACGCTATAGCGTGGGCTGCCGTACCCTCATCTTCATCATAGGTTTCCTACGACCTTCTCAATAGACGCGGGCAAAGTCAGTCCACGTTTCTTATCTATTAATCGGTCAATAGGACTTGCTGACCAACCTATCATCGCAACGCGTATGAAGAAATTCTTAGTTATGGCTATAATATTAGCCGGTCTGACCGTTGCTGATGTGAGCGATTTCAACAATTGGCGACCTAATAGTTGCCAAGCGGCGACAAAAGCACGAAATGACGGCTCATATACAGCGACTTCACAATCTGTGTCCGTGTATAACGAAAATGGCCATCCTAAAGGGTCGTACACCGTGTATCTGCATCATGGGCGTAAATATATCAAATTCCAAAACTCATGGATTTGTATTCAAGGTAAAAGCCGCTTTGGATGCAATGGAAATTGGTATGTAATTAAATAAAAAAGGATCAATCCGAAAAACCGGTGCATTTGTTAAAGCGGATGGCTGGAAGTGTTACAAATTCAAGCGTATAGTTTGACGACGTGGACGTCGTCATTCCAGTCGCCGACGCGCCGATAGTGGCGCAGGCTCTCCGAGCCGCGCACGGCAACGGATGAAATCCATGCACCGCCTTTTCGGATTGAGCCATAAAAAATCCATATATGTCAAGATCCATTATTGGAGTGTCATTGACAAGTATGTGTTTTCTCATCTTGTTAATGTTATCCAGCTGTTCAAAACCTAAAGAAAAGCAATGGGGCGATGACTCATTGGAGGTTGAAGCGGTATCAGGCTATGTCGACATCAATGGCGTTGACAACCCCGCCATAGAATCAGGAAATAGCGGAACCTCAGTACAACAATCCTCCAATTCTTCTGACCGACAATATGAAACGGAAGAAGAATATGAATCAACCGATGCTGAACCAGAACCTTCCATAGCAAGGATTAATTGCATTTGTGATGGAGGGCGTTGTGGCGTATGTCACGGTCAGGGTTGCTGCTTAGGATGTTACGGAAGTGGTAAGATATACAGTTTTGGAGATTATGTAGATTGTAGCTCCTGCGGCGGAACAGGGCGCTGCCCATCGTGCGAAGGCTCCGGGATATGTCAATATTGTGAGGGGAAAGGCTTCCAAGAACAGGAATTTTGAGCCATCTTCGTAACTTAGTCAATGGAATAAGTTCGAATAGTTATAAGGCTGCGTTGCCGATTATTGGCGACGCAGCCTGTTTTGTGCACTGAAAGTCTAATGTAAATTTAATTTATGTGACTTCTATTTGCACAAGTTAGTATTTTTCCTTAATTTTGTGTTTAAGAACATTTTTTTAAAACATAATGATCAAGAAAAGTACTCTTGAACGGATCATAGGCGACGATCTTTCAGAATTATGGGCGACACTGACAGCAGATGAAAAGAGACTTATTACCGACAACTTCAAATACGAGCGGTATAAGAAAAACCAGATCATATACGCGGAGTCGGAAACGCCCGAGAATCTTTATTGCCTTCTGGAAGGGAAAGTGAAGCTGTTCAAGAGCGGCTATGGCGACCGTGTGCAGATACTGCGTCTGTACCGTCCGGTCCAGTACTTCGGCTATCGCGCATATTTCGCGCAGGAGCCTTACGTATCGTCGGCCGCCGCTTTCGAGCCATCTGTGTTGGGCATCATCCCCATGAAGGTGGTGGAGGAGATAATCCGAAACAATACCGTGGCCGCAATGTTCTTTATCCATGAGCTGTCGTGCAACTTAGGCGGTTCGGACACCAAGATAATCAATCTGACACAGAAACATATCCGCGGCCGTCTGGCCGATGCGCTGCTGCTGCTGGCCGATAATTACGGATATGAGGACGACGACCAGACTCTGAAGATATACATGAGCCGCGAAGACCTGGCCAACCTGTCGAACATGACCACCAGCAATGCCATCCGTACCCTCTCCACGTTCATGAACGAGAAGCTGATTCTTGTGGACGGTCGCCGCATACGCATCATGAACGAACCCCAGCTCCGCAAAATCTCAAAATTCGGATAAACGGGTAAGGTCCTTAAGATCCTTAGGGTCTCTAAGGTCAAAAGCCCGGAGCATCGCACGATGCTCCGGGCTTTTGGTAGTGAGTGCCGAGAAATCTATCAGATGGCCGAGCGGATTACGCCACGCTGCGAGTTCTCGATGAAGTAGACTATCTCGTCGCGCAGTGTGCTTTCGGGCAGTTTCTCGCGTATCAGCTTCACGGCGTTGGTGACGTTGAGGTCGCTGAGATAAAGCAGACGGTAGGTGTCTGCGATAGCCTTGATTTCGTCGTCGGTGAAATTATTGCGGTGCAGTCCGATGGTGTTAAGACCCACGTACGAGATGGGCTCGCGGGCGGCCTTTACGAACGGGGGGATATCCTTGTTGACCAGCGCGCCACCCTGCAGCATGATGTTGCGTCCCAAGTGGCAGAACTGGTGGATCATGCTGCCGCCTCCGATTACGGCTGCGTCGTCTATCTGTACCTCGCCGCCAATCTGGCAGGCATTGGAGATGATCACGCGGTTGCCTACAATACAATCGTGGGCGATATGAACGTATGCCATCAGCAGACAGTTCTGACCCACCACGGTCTTGCCCTTTGCGGCCGTGCCACGGTTCACCGTGACACACTCGCGCAGCGTGGTGCCGTCGCCTACGAAGGCATTGGTGTATTCGCCGCGAAACTTCAGGTCCTGGGGAATGGCGGCCACTACTGCGCCGGGAAATATGGTGACGCCGCTGCCGATGCGGGCTCCCGGGAATATCGTCACGTTGCCGTAGATGTTGCAGTTGTCGCCTATCTCTACGTCGTCATAGATGGTGGTGAAGTCACCTATCCTGACATTGTTGCCTATCTTTGCGTCAGGGCTTACATTGTACATCGATGCCATGGCTTACTTATTCTTTATGATCTGGGCCATGAATTCGGCCTCGCAAACTATTTGTTCTCCTACAAACGCATATCCCTTCACCATGGCGCAACCGCGACGGATCTCGGTCATCAGCGAAACATGGAGCTTCAGTGTGTCGCCCGGCACCACCTTTTGGCGGAACTTGACGTTGTCAATCTTAAGGAAATATGTGGAATACTTCTCGGGTTCTTCCAGGAAGTTGAGCACAAGCACTCCGGCAGTCTGGGCCATGGCCTCTACCTGAAGCACTCCGGGCATTACCGGCTCCTCGGGGAAATGACCCTGGAAGAAAGGTTCGTTCACCGTCACGTTCTTGACGGCCACGGCATGTTTCTTGTCGATCTCTATGACCTTGTCAATCAGCAGGAAGGGGAAACGGTGCGGAATCAGCTTCTTGATGCCGTTAGTATCGATTACAGGGACCTCGTTGGGATTATACAAGGGGGCCTGGATTTCGGTATGCTTCACCTCATGGCGCACCATGCGGGTGAATTTGTTGTTGACTGTGTGTCCGGGGCGTATGGCCACCACACGGCCCTGGATGGGACGGCCTATCAGGGCCAGGTCGCCTATCACGTCCATCACCTTGTGGCGTGCAGGCTCGTTGTCCCAGGCCAACGGCTTGGGGTTGATGTAACCCAGCGACTCGAGGTGCATGTGAGGCACCTTTACCACATCGCAGATACCGTCGATGGTGGCCTGGTCCTCCACCTGGTCGTAAATCACGATGGCATTGTCCAGGTCGCCCCCCTTGATCAGGTTCAGTCCGATCAGGTCCTTTATCTCGCGTACGAACACGAAGGTGCGGGCGCCGGCTATCTCCTGCTTGAAATCGGCCAGATCGTCGAGCACGGCAAACTGGTTGGGAAGCACCTGCGAGTTATACTCCACCATGCACTCCACGCTGAATCCCGAATCGGGATAGATGGTCAGCTCCGAGCCGGTGGCCTCGTCCTTGAACCGCTTCTTCTCCTTGATGATATAATAATCCTTGTCGGCGTTCTGCTCCTGCAGGCCTACGGATTCGATTGCGTTGACATAAACCATCGCGCTGCCGTCGAGGATAGGCACTTCGGGGCCGTTTACCTCGATCAGGACATTGTCGATGCCTGCGGCGTACAGAGCCGCCATGGCGTGTTCTATAGTACTTACGGTGACTCCCTTGCGACCTATCACGGTGCCTCGGGTAGTCTCAACCACATTCTCGGCGACCGCCTCGATCACCGGAGCGTCAGGCAGGTCCACGCGCTTGAACTTATAGCCGGTGTTCTCCGGTGCCGGATTGAACGTGGCCTTAAGCTGCAGGCCCGAGTGCAATCCTTTGCCCTCGACGGTGAACGGTGCCTTTAAGGTTAATTGATTCATATATATATTGCTGTTTATTTTCTTCTGAAGGGGTTATGTGCCGTTTATTTTTTCCTGAACAATTCCTGCAGGCGGTTGATGTACACCTGATTCTTCATGAACTGGCGCACGTCCACCACCGGGCTGCCGAGCACACGCTTGTCGTCGCCTAAGTTGGAATGCAGACCCGACTGTGCGCCGATGCCGTTGCGGCTTCCCACCTTGATGTGTCCGGCTATGCCCACCTGGCCTCCTACCTGGTTGAAGTCGCCGATCTTGGTCGACCCGGCCACTCCGGCCTGTGCTGCGAACACATTCATGCGTCCCACCTCTACGTTGTGGCCTATCTGAATCAGGTTGTCCAGCTTGGTGCCCTCGCCTATGCGGGTTGCGCCGAATGTGGCGCGGTCCACTGTGGTGTTGGCGCCGATCTCCACGTCGTCGGCTATCTCCACGATGCCTATCTGCGGTATCTTCTCATAGCTGCCGTCGGCGCAGGGAGCGAAGCCGAAACCATCGGCTCCGATCACGCATCCGCTGTGCAGGATGCAGCGCTTTCCAATCTTGACGCCCTCGTACAGACGCGCGCCGGCGCGTATCACTGTATTGTCGCCGATCTCGCATCCGTCGCCCACGTATGCCTGGGGATAGATCCTGACACCGGCGCCGAGCTTCACGCCCTTGCCGATATATGCGAAAGCGCCCACGTATGCGTCGGCAGGCACTTCCACGCCCTCGGCTATGTGACACGGCTGCTCGATGCCTACAGGAGCGCTTTTCTGCGACTCGAAGGCATTAAGCAGGTCGGCAAGCGACTTGTAGGGATCCTTGACGCGTATCAGGGCCGGTACCTCAGCACCTTCGGTGTCGAAATCGTCTGATACAAGCACAGCCGAGGCCTTGGTGCTGTGGATAAAATGTCCGTACTTCGGATTGGCGATAAACGTGATGTCACCCGGCTTCGCCTCCTCTATCTTGGCAAAACCGCGTATCTCTATGTTCTCGTCACCTTCAACGCGTCCCGATATCATGGACGCTATTATCTGTGGCGTTATTTTCATCTGATTACTGTCCTGTTTACCGAACTCTCCGAATCCATTCAGGGAATCCGAAAAGAGTTCATTTGGAACAGCAAAATTAACATTTATTATTGACATACCCAAAATATAGAGGCGAATCATGGTGTAAAATCGTGATTTTTGAGTAATTTTGCGTCATGCTGACAGTCTCGATAGTGACATACCGTACGGATTGCGCCGAACTGCGCCGCTGCGTGTCATCCCTGCAGGGATGCGGAGTGGCACGCCTGTATATCGTCGACAATTACGGCGACGAGAACATACGACAGTTCTGCGCCGAGCATGACGCGGAATACATTCCACTGCCCAACCCCGGTTTCGGAGCGGCACACAACGAGGCTATCAGGCGCGCCCGGAAGCTCGGTTCGTCCACACATCTGGTGCTCAACAGCGACGTCTGGTTCCAGCCGGAAGAATTGAATAAGATGACGGCCTTCATGGAAAGTCATCCCGAAGTCGGCGCCATGCATCCGCGCGTGCTCAATCCCGACGGATCGCCGCAATATACCGCCCGTCTGCTTCCTACGCCCTGGGACGTGTTCGGACGCAGGTTTCTGCCGGCATCATGGTTCCTGGCGCGCAACGACCGCTATCTGATAAAACACGCTCCGCTTGACGCCGTGCTGGACGTACCCTACTTCCAGGGCAGCTTCATGCTGCTTGACATGGACGCACTGGACCGTGTCGGGATGTTCGACGAGCGATTCTTCATGTATCCCGAGGACATCGACCTGACACGCCGCATCCACGCCGTCAGCCCGACACTGCTGTGGCCTGAAGCCGGCGTGGTGCACGACCACCGGCAGGCATCGTACAGGTCATGGCGCATGCTGCGCATACACATCGTGAACATGTGCCGCTACTTCTGCAAATGGGGATGGTGGCGCGACCCGGAACGCCGCCGCATGAACCGCAGGCTTCTGCACGAAATCAATGAGATAAACCGACGGAATCAGGGCTGAGCCTCGCAGCCTGGCCCGGTCAGACGGCTTTCCCCGATTTTTCCCACACTTTCTCCGGCATTTCTCTTTAAACTTTTGTTAAAATTAACCATCTTCTGATTGCCATATCGGTTTTTTTCACTATTTTTGCGTACCGATGTAGGTCCCGGCGCGCACTGCGCTGCGTCCCCGGTCGGATATGAGTGATAATCACAACATATAACCTAAAATACAAAATCAATGGAAATCTCACACATTGAGCACATTGGCATCGCAGTTCCGAATCTGGAAGAGGCCATCAAGTATTACGAGAACGTTCTTGGCTTGAAATGCTACAAGCAGGAAGTAGTGGAAGATCAGAAGGTAACGACCGCCTTCTTCAAGGCAGGCGACACCAAGATAGAGCTGCTTGAGGCCACCAGCCCCGACAGCACCATCGCCAAGTTCATCGAGAAGAACGGTGGCCGCGGCGGCATGCACCATATAGCATTCGCCATCGAGGACGGCGTGGCCAACGCGCTGAAGGAATGCGAGGACAAGGGCGTGCGCCTCATCGACAAGGCTCCGCGCAAGGGCGCAGACGGCCTGCAGATAGCGTTCCTCCACCCCAAGAGCACCGAAGCCGTGCTTACTGAGCTTTGTGAAAATCCCGATAAGTAAAAAATCATAAATGCGAGTTCGGTCAGTAATCAAGATTATCAGCCGGACTCGTAATCTATAACATAGAATATAATGAGCAAACAGGAAGAGAAAATCAGCCAGCTGATTGAGAAACGCGCCGAGTGTCGTCTCGGTGGCGGTGAAAAAGCCATTGAGAAGCAGCACGCACGCGGCAAATACACCGCACGCGAGCGTATAGCCATGCTGCTGGACGAAGGCAGCTTCGAGGAACTCGACATGTTCGTGACACACCGCTGCACCAACTTCGGACAGGACAAGAAGCACATACTCGGCGACGGCGTCGTGACCGGTTTCGGTACAATCGAGGGTCGTCTGGTATATGTGTTCGCACAGGACTTCACGGTGTTCGGCGGCTCGCTGTCGGAGACCATGTCGCTTAAGATATGCAAGGTGATGGATATGGCCATGAAGATGGGGGCTCCCGTCATCGGCCTTAACGACTCGGGCGGCGCCCGCATCCAGGAAGGTATCAACGCACTGGCCGGATATTCCGAGATATTCCAGCGCAACATCCTGGCATCGGGTGTGATTCCCCAGATTTCGGCCATCATGGGTCCGTGCGCAGGCGGCGCCGTTTACAGCCCCGCGCTGACCGACTTCACCATCATGACCAAGGGCCTGAGCTATATGTTCCTGACCGGTCCGTCGGTTGTGAAGACCGTTACGGGCGAGGACGTGTCGCAGGAGAACCTGGGCGGCGCATCGGTACACGCCACCAAGTCGGGCGTGACACACTTCGCAGCCGAGAACGAGGAGGAGACTCTGGCGCTGGTACGCAAGCTGCTGAGCTACATGCCGCAGAACAACATGGAGGAGACTCCGCTGGTTGAGTGCAACGACCCGATCGACCGTCTGGAGGACAAGCTGAACGACATCATCCCCGACAGCGTCAAGAAGAGCTACGACATGTACGAGGTCATCTCCGCCATCGTCGACAACGGCGAGTTCCTGGAGGTTTCCAAGGATTTTGCCAAGAACATCATCATCGGCTTCGCCCGCTTCAACGGACAGGCCGTGGGCGTAGTGGCCAACCAGCCCAAGGTGCTGGCCGGCGTCCTGGACAGCAACGCCAGCCGCAAGGGCGCACGCTTCGTGCGTTTCTGCGACGCCTTCAACATTCCGTTGGTAACGCTGGTTGACGTGCCCGGATTCCTGCCCGGAACAGGCCAGGAGTATAACGGCGTGATCCTGCACGGCGCCAAGCTGCTGTATGCTTACGGCGAGGCTACGGTGCCCAAGGTGACCGTGACTCTGCGCAAGAGCTACGGCGGCTCGCACATCGTGATGAGCTGCAAGCAGCTGCGCGGCGACATGAACTATGCATGGCCCAGCGCCGAGATAGCCGTGATGGGTGCCGAGGGTGCTGTAGGCGTACTGTATGCCAAGGAGGCAAAGACCGCCGAGAATCCCGCCGAGTTCATCAAGGCCAAGGAGGACGAATACCGCGATCTGTTCGCCAACCCCTACCAGGCTGCCAAGTACGGTTACATCGACGATGTGATCGAACCGCGCAACACCCGCTTCCGTATCATCAAGGCCCTGAACATGCTGGCTACCAAGAAGCTGACCAACCCGGCCAAGAAACACGGCAATATACCTCTCTAACACTCACGACGCCGGGCGGCGATGCAAATCATCGCCGCCCGCGCATCCTTTATCGTTACGTTTATGATTAAAAAAATATTGACCGGCCTGACACTGTGCGTGGCATTAGCCATGCCTCTGACCGCACCCGCCGCCATTCTGACCGACCCGGAGCAGACCTATACAGAGGTAAGCAAACAGGGCGAGCAGACCGACGTGGAGGGCGACTGGGTGAATTCCAAGGAGGTGAACACGGTGCAGGAAAGCGAGATGACGCGCAAGGCCATACAGGCCGAGAAGGCCCGTAATGCCGCTGAAAACGACCGGTTCGGAGGGGCTATCACCATCATAGCCATGAGCATCGTGCTGTGCGCGCTTATACTGCTCAGCATCCTGTTCCTGGGTTTCGGCAAGATTTCCACCATGATCCATTCCTCGAAAAAGAGAAAGGCCCACGGCGTGGACGCCACAACCAAGGAAGATCATCACGACGAATCCGACTCCGGCGAAGTCATCGCCGCCATATCAATGGCCCTGGCAGAACACACAGGACAAGGTCACGACATCGAGGACACCATCCTGACCATCCGCAGAATGCGCAAGGCTTACAGCCCCTGGAACTCCAAGATCTACAACCTGCGCGCAGTGCCTGAGATAGACAACCGCAACGCGGAACACCGCCGTAGCCTTAAAAAGTAATACCCCACTTTCACACAGTGCGTCCCGCACTTCAAACTCAATGAGCGTGTCACGTCTGACACCCTCCAAAATTCGAAGCAACTAATGAAAGAATATAAGTATAAGATCAACGGCATGAAGTTCACCGTAGTCGTGGGCGATATCGTGGACAACGAGGCCGAGGTCGAGGTGAACGGCGTTCCCTACAAGGTGGAGATAGACCGTCCTGCCGCATCCAAAGTGAACAAGAAGCCCGCGCTGTCGCAGTCGGGCAAGACCAACACCGGCGCACAGCTGAACGAGAACAAGGTGACGTCCAAACCGGCCGCCACCCCGAAGACCAACAACCCGGGCGCCATCAAGTCGCCGCTGCCCGGCACCATCATGAGCATAGCCGTGGCCGTGGGCGACGAGGTGAAGATAGGCCAGAAGGTGGCAGTGCTCGAAGCCATGAAGATGGAGAACGACATCCGCGCCGACAAGTCGGGCAAGGTGGCAAAAATATGCTGCGCTCCCGGCGACACCCTACTGGAAGGCTCGGATATTCTTATTCTTGAATAATACAACGACTCATGCTGTTACTTTCATCCTACTCCTTCGGGGAGTTTCTGGGTCAGGCCGTGGAAAGCTTCTGGCACTTCACCGGATTCTACAATTGTTCGTGGACCAATCTGGTGATGCTGGCCGTGGGCTGCTTCTTCGTGTGGCTGGCCATAAAGAAAAATTTCGAGCCGTTGCTGCTGGTGCCCATAGGCTTCGGTATGCTGGTGGGCAACATCCCCTTCCAGACCGGTATGGAGATCGGTATCTACGAGCCCGGCTCGGTTCTGAACATATTGTATAACGGTGTGGAGAAGGGCTGGTACCCGCCTCTGGTGTTCCTGGGCGTGGGAGCCATGACCGACTTCTCGGCCCTGCTGGCCAATCCGAAGCTGATGGTGATAGGCGGTGCCGCTCAGTTCGGCATCTTCGGCGCCTATATGCTCGCGCTGCTGTGTGGCTTCGACCCCCTCAGCGCCGGCTGTGTGGCCATCATCGGTGGCGCCGACGGCCCGACGGCCATCTTCACCACATCCAAGCTTAATCCCGCCCTGCTCGGTGCGGTGGCCGTGTCGGCATATTCGTATATGGCGCTGATACCCCTGATCCAGCCCCCCATCATGCGACTGCTCACCACCGACAAGGAACGCAAGATCAAGATGAAACCGGCCCGCGTGGTAAGCCAGAACGAGAAGATCCTGTTCCCTATCGTCGGCCTGATCCTGACCTGCTTCATCGTGCCTTCGGGCATTCCGTTGCTCGGCATGCTGTTCTTCGGCAACCTGCTGCGTGAAAGCGGCGTGACCACACGTCTGGCCAAGACCGCCAGCAACGCCATGACCGACATCGTGACCATTCTGCTCGGATTCACCGTCGGCGCATCCACGCAGGCCGACAAGTTCCTGACCCTGGACACGCTGCTGATATTCGGCCTCGGTTTCGTGGCATTCATCCTCGCATCCACAGCAGGCGTGCTTTCCGTCAAGGTGTTCAACCTGTTCCTGCGTCCCAACAAGAAGATCAATCCTCTGATCGGCAACGCAGGCGTGTCGGCAGTGCCTATGGCCGCACGTATCTCCAACAACCTCGGTCTGGAATACGACCCGTCGAACTATCTGCTGATGCACGCCATGGGTCCGAATGTGGCCGGCGTGATCGGTTCGGCTGTCGCAGCCGGCGTGCTGCTCAGCTTCCTCGGATAATCCGCGACCAACTCATTTTATCATATTACAGGGGGATGAGTCTATTGAAAGGCTCATCCCCCTGTTGCACTAAATTTATTCTTGAAAATTTTATCAGCAAATTAAACTGTTTTTTTAATTTTTTATATTGCTGTCCGATAAAATTTTTTAGTACAAGAAAAAAAATTAGGGTCGATTCCATTTGCAAGAGTCGACCCTTTTCGGTTACTTTGG
>ENA-UALF01000564-UALF01000564.1-human-gut-metagenome-genome-assembly--contig:-NODE-564-length-18295-cov-21.790406_pt1 | contig 18295 bp, 16 predicted proteins | sample MGYA00243698_ERZ654464 | MGnify/ENA primary metagenome ERZ654464 (study PRJEB26926, sample SAMN06164595) | human gut metagenome | biome: ENVO:00009003; feature: ENVO:2100002; material: ENVO:00002003...
TTCTCCCCTTCAAGAAGTTGGACTCTCTGCTTTATGTTTTAGCGGACAGTAATATTTTATAATGGTCGTAGGTCACCTGCCAAGTTTCCAACACAAATTTATCGGCATCTTTCTCACATACTGAGTCTTTAATCTGAGGTTGGTCTATAGAATCATTGGGCGTTACAGGCAACAAGAAATCCGGTTCTTTACCATGTTCAGTGCAAGAATATAACAGAGCCATTATAATGGCTACCGTCAAGAAACAAAAAATCCTTTTCATATCATACTGCGTTTTAGAAACTGTTTAAATATATTTCGAAAATTATATTATATGAATTCTTTCAAAGGATTTAAAGAATCTTTATGGCTGTTTGCGCCATGTTTCGGCAGTCGCAACCGTAAGATTTCTCATTCCTCAACTTGCGGAAACATCTCAAAATATTCTCAAAATCCTTTTAAAATAAATGGAAACAGTTTCTTAGTGTTATCCCTCCATATCCGTTCAACGCCGAAAGAATTGTCTCAGCCATGAACAATGCAAAGATACATAAAAATTGCGATTTTTTAGCATTAATTCCTAAATAACCAAATTTGTAAAAGTCAGTCGGCATCGGCTGGGCTACTCCCCAGATGGGTAACAAGCTATTCTTCGTCGATTTTCTCGAGTTTGATATTAATCTTAAAATCTACATCAGGGAAGCCGGTACCATAAGGAGTATTAATAAAATTCCCAACCCCATCATATCCATACGAATCTCCTGAATTAAAGTATATCTTTTTATCAGGCTTATCGCTATACCAGAATGCTTTGCGTCCATTGCGTCCATTACGAGCATCTTCAACTGTCATTGTCTTCCCATCGTCAGAAATTAAGAAAGATACCGGACTGATATTATTAAAACTTACGCTTTCTTCCTGGAAAGTATGTCCCGAACTAAAAGACCAATCCGCTTCTCCGCATATAAAATACACAGGATCACCCTTTTTGTCGTCGCACATTTTTTGATTAGGTTCCAATATCAGCTTATGGCCCTCTACAGTTCCAATAACATTCCCATCGGGATATTCCAAAAACAAACCCTTAATCGTTACGCTATTCCCGACCGTAGTTATTATCACATTATTCGTCCGATTATTGTAATCACCCCCGGCTGTCATACATTTATAAGAATCGTAGGTCATCTTCCATGTTCCCGACAGCACAAATTCAGAATCTATATCCGGCTTTGAATCAAACCCCGGAGATACTTCCTCGTCGCGTGAACATGCCGATGAAGCACCAACCAGCAACACCCCGACAGTCATTATTATATATAACAACCTTCTCATACTTTATATCTGACTCCTATTTGTAAAGCGTTTCTTTTTAGAAGAACATCATTTGTATAGCAGTTATTGCATTTCACCGACATTTTGCTTTCATAGGCCCTACTTCTTATATTATAATCTATTCAACTTTCGTAAGCTGGAATTATTAGATTTTCAAGTCACAGAACTTGTTCTCCTATTGGAGTTTTCTGCCTCGGAGAGGCTGTTTCTCGATAACCCCACGATGGGCGGGTGCAGCCTTGGCTGACACCCGGCCTTCGTGGGGTTAGGCGTACGCGGCGCAGCTTGGTCGGAGACCATGTCTCTGCACTGTCTGTTGTGACAATAGTTTTACAACCCGTTTTACAGGGCGCGGAGGTCGCGGATGCAGGCCTTGGGGTCGGGGGCCTTGAATACGTAGGAGCCGCTGACCAAGATGTCGGCGCCGGCTTCGGCCAACAGCGGGGCCGTGCGGCCGTTGACGCCGCCGTCGGCCTCGATCATGGCTTTCGATCCGGTCTCGTCTATCAGGGCGCGCAAACGGCGTATCTTATCAAGGCTGTGCATTATGAATTCCTGACCGCCGAAACCGGGATTGACCGTCATGATCAGCACTAAGTCCACCTCATGAATCACGTCGCGCAGCATCTCGACCGGCGTGGAGGGACACAGCGTGACGCCGGCCTTCATGCCGGCCTGATGGATGGTGTGGATGCAGCGGTCCAGGTGCACGCAGGCCTCCTGGTGCACGTTCATGATCTCGGCGCCGAGGTCGCGCACCTGACTCACCCATTTCTGCGGCTCGACTATCATCAGATGCACGTCCAGAGGTTTTGTAACCACTTCCGACACTGATTTCAGGACAGGGAACCCGAACGATATGTTGGGGACGAACACGCCATCCATTACATCCAGGTGCAGATAGTCTGCCTCCGATTCATTGATCATCTGAAGCTGAGGCTTCAGGTCGGCGAAATTGGCTGCGAGCAGCGACGGACTTACTTTCATGTGTTTTATGGTTTAAGAATGCACGATGCATTATGAAAAAAATGCGCAATGCACAATGCGCAATTTTTATTTAGATTTAAGGATTCACTCTTTGGGCGCGGTGTCCTTCTTGCGGTGCTTGCCGAATGCGTTCCAAAGTATCACCAGGATACATATCAGCAGGATTCCATAGCCGGCCCAGGTCAGATAGCGGTTGTATTCCTCCACTTTCTCAAACAGCATTTCCGGCGGAACGGCGGTCGAGAGCCAGTAGCCGAGTCCGGCCAGTATGGCGTTCCATACTCCGGCGCCAAGGGCGGTGAACAGTGCGAACTGTCCCACGTTCATGCGCGATATGCCGGCGGGTATGGAGATAAGCTGGCGGATGGCGGGTATCAGACGGCCCACGAACGTGGACACAGCTCCGTGATCGTCGAAATATTTCTCGGCCTTCTCCACCTTGGCGCGGTCTATCATGCAGGCGTGACCCAATTTACTGTCGGCGAAGCGGTAGATGACCGGACGGCCCACCCACAGCGACAGATAATAGTTGATGAACGCTCCGCACAATGCCCCGAGCGTGGCCATCACTACCACCATATATATGTTCATGTCCGAACCGGCACCGGAATTGGTGCAGGCCAGATAAGCCGCCGGGGGCACGACCACTTCCGACGGGAAGGGTATGAACGAACTCTCGATGGTCATGAACACGAACACGAACAGATAGTTGGCATTCTCCACGAACCATTGGAAGAAACTGCTGGCATCGAATATGGCCAGAGGTATCATGTCAAGTATCATAAATATTCTATCAGGAATTAAGTTTAGCGGCCACCTCCGCAGCCAGGGCACGAGCGGAGTTGCGGACATCTTCGTCTATGCCCTGCTTCATCATCACGAAGCCCTGCATTTCCATACCGGCAGCGGCGCAGAAATCATCCATTTCCTTCTTTACGACGTTTGCGGCCCACGTATAGCTGCCGAATCCGGCGAACACCTTGTTCTTCACCTCGCGCACCTGCAGGGCCGTCAGCAATGCCCTGACGGGCGGGAACAGCGTCATGCTGTATGTGGCGCTCCCCACAATCAGACCCTTGTAACGGAACGCGTCGCTGATCATATAGCTCATGTCGCTGTGCGAGGCGTTGTGTATCCTGATGTTCTTCACTCCGGCCTCGGCAAGTCCGCGTGCTATCTCCTCGGCCACCTCGGCCGTGTTGCCGTACATCGAGCCATAGATGATGGTCACGCCATCCTCCCCCTCGTAGCGGCTGAGGCGGTCGTAGATACCCGTCACTTCGGCTATCTTCTCATGCCATACCGGGCCGTGGGTGGTGCAGATATAATCGGGCGTGACGCCGCTGAGCTTCTGCATGGCCTGCTGCACGAAGCGGCCGTACTTGCCCACGATGTTGCTGTAATAGCGGTACATCTCGTCGCGATATACGGCGGTGTCCATCTCTGTGTCGATCAATCCGCCGTTCAGCGCGCCGAAACATCCGAAGGCATCGCCCGAGAAAAGCACTCCCCTCTCGGCCACATACGTCATCATGGTCTCGGGCCAGTGCACCATTGGCGTGAGACGGAACAGCAGCGTCATGTCGCCCAGGTCGATGGTGTCGCCATCCTTGACGATTACGAAGCGGCTGTCGTCGTCCACGTGGTAGAAGCCTTTAATCATGCCGACGGTCTGCGCGTTGCCCACTATCTTAAGGTTGGGCCAGCGTCGTACCACTTCCGGAATGGAACCGGAATGGTCAGGCTCCATGTGATGCACCACCAGGTAGTCGGGCGTGGAGCCCTGCAGCGTACGCTCCACGGCGTCGAGGTATTCGTGCACCTCTGTAATCTCTACGGTGTCCATCAGTGCCGTGGACTTGGAGCCACGCACCAGGTAGGCGTTATAGCTCACGCCGTGAGGCAGCGGCCACATGCCCTCGAACTTATCGGTCACGCGATCGTTGACGCCCGTGTAATATATGCCTGATGTAATTTCTCTTATATTCATAATCCAAGATCTTTGATTCTGTTGGGATATGCGTCGAGGGCATGTTCCAGGATATCAAGGCCTTTGGCCAGATACTCGATATTGTGCACGTAGGCTATGCGCGCCTGACGGCGACCCATGGCCGGATTGGAGTAGAATCCGCTGCCCGGAGCCAGGAACACTGTACCACCCTCGTACTCAAACTCCTCAAGACACCATTTGCAGAACTTGTCGGCGTCGTCCACCGGCAGTTCCACCATGGTATAGAACGCGCCGTCGGGCATCGGGGCGTAGCAGCCCGGTATGCGGTTGATGCGCTCCACCAGGAAGTCGCGGCGCTTCTTGTACTCGTCGTACACGTCCTTGATGTATTTATCGGAAGCGTCCACGGAGGCTTCGGCCACTATCTGGCCTAACAGCGGAGGGCTGAGACGCGCCTGACAGAACTTCATCACCGCAGCGTGTATCTCGGGATTGCGGCACACCAACGCACCGATGCGGATGCCGCACTCGCTGTATCGCTTCGATACAGAGTCAATCATCACCGTATTGTAGGCTATGCGGTCCAGGCTCATCACCGATGTGAACTTCTGGTCGGTATAGCAGAACTCGCGGTACACCTCGTCGGCGAAAAGGAACAGATCGTACTGCTCGCAGATGTCGGCTATGGCTTCCAGCTCCTTGCGGGTGTACACGTATCCCGTCGGGTTGTTGGGATTGCACAGCAGGATGGCGCGCGTACGGTTGGTTATCTTCTTCTCGAAATCCTCGACGGGGGGCAGCGCGAATCCGTCGCGGATGTTGGATGGCAGCGGACGGATACGTATACCGGCCGAATCGGCGAATGCCATGTAGTTGGCGTAGGCCGGTTCGGGCACGATAATCTCGTCACCCGGATCCAGGCAGGCCATGAATGCGAACAGCACCGCCTCCGAACCTCCCGCGGTCACTATGATTTCGTCGGGACTGATGTCCAGTCCGAAGCGATGATAATACTCGGAAAATTTCTTACGCAGACTCTCCAGGCCGTCCGACGGCGAGTAAGCCAGTACGTTCAGATGGATGTTTTCCACAGCCTCCAGCGCCTCGCGCGGAGTGTGGATATCCGGTTGTCCAATGTTCAGGTGATAAACGGAAAGGCCCTTCCGGGCGGCCGCATTGGCCACGCCGGAGAGCCTCCTGATAGGTGACGAGGGCATGTATATCCCTCGTTTTGACGGATGTAACATTATTTGGTTTTATCGTATAAACAGCAGCTCGCGGTATTTGGGCAACGGCCATATCTCGTTGTCCACCATAAGTTCCAGATTGTCGATGTGTGTGCGGATTTCGTCCATCTTGGGCATCACGTCGTCGTGATAGGCTATCGCCTTGTCACGCTCGGTGTCCATACGGTTGGCCTTGTGTCGCACCTCTATCATCTCCTTCACCTTGGTCTTGATGGCTGCTATGTTCTCACTTATCTGTTCTATATTCTCCATGTCGATTGCCGCGATCGTATCGGCCTTGTCGCCCGAGAACAGCTGCTTGATCTTATACACGTTGTCAAGCAGCGTGGACTGGTAGCGCACGGCGGCAGGAATGATGTGGTTTATGGCCAGGTCACCCAATACGCGGCTCTCGATCTGTATCTTCTTGGAATATGTCTCCCACTTCACCTCGTTGCGGGCCTCTATCTCCTTGAGGCTGAGCACGCCCGACTTCTCGAACATCTCCACGCTTTCGGAGCGGGTATATGCGTCGTACATCAGAGGTGCCGAAGTCTCGGTGTCGAGACCGCGCTTAGCGGCTTCCTCCTTCCATTCGTCGCTGTAACCGTTGCCGTCGAAGTGGATAGGCTTCGAGGCCACGATGAGCTTGCGCACCTCGGACAGGATAGCCTTGGTCTTGTCCTCGCCTGCGGCCATACGCTTCTCGACAGCATCGGCAAATTCGTTGAGCTGCACGGCCATGGCGGCGTTCAGGGCAATCATGGCTGCGGCATTGTTGGCCGACGAGCCAACTGCGCGGTATTCGAAGCGGTTACCCGTGAATGCGAAGGGACTGGTACGGTTGCGGTCGGTGTTGTCCAGCATCAGCTCGGGAATCTGGGCCACGTCGATGTTGAACTTCTCCTTGCCGTTCACTGCCAGCGAGTCGCTGTCATGCTTCTCTATCTTATCCAGCACCTCGGACAGCTGGCGGCCCAGGAACATCGAGATGATGGCCGGCGGTGCCTCGTTGGCGCCCAGGCGGTGCTGGTTGGTGGCCGTGATGATGGATGCCTTCAGCAGACCGTTGTGCTTGTGTACGGCAGCCATCACGTTGGCCACGAAGGTGACGAAACGCAGGTTGTCCTCCGGGGTCTTGCCGGGTGCGAACAGCAGCGTGCCGTTGTCGGTGCCGAGGCTCCAGTTGTTGTGCTTGCCGCTTCCGTTGATGCCGGCAAAGGGCTTCTCGTGCAGCAGCACGCGGAAGTTGTGACGCTTGGCCACCTCCTCCATAATGGACATCAGAAGCAGGTTATGGTCGTTGGCCAGGTTGCACTCCTCGAATATCGGAGCCAGCTCGAACTGGTTCGGGGCTACCTCATTGTGGCGTGTCTTGGCGGGAATGCCGAGTTTGTGGGCCTCCAGCTCCAGGTCGAGCATGAATGCCTCCACGCGGCTCGGGATGGAACCGAAGTAATGGTCCTCCAGCTGCTGGTTCTTGGCCGATTCGTGGCCCATCAGGGTGCGGCCGGTCATCACCAGGTCAGGACGAGCGGCGTACAGAGCCTCGTCCACCAGGAAGTACTCCTGCTCCCAGCCAAGGTATGCCACAACATGCTTCACCTCGGGGTCGAAGAAATGTGCCACACGTGTACCTGCCTTGTCCACGCTGTTGAGCGCGCGGAGCAGCGGCGTCTTGTAGTCCAGGCTCTCGCCCGTGTAGGAGATGAACACCGTAGGAATACACAGCGTGTTGTCCTCGATGAATGCGGGCGACGAGATGTCCCATGCCGAGTAGCCGCGGGCCTCGAAGGTGTTGCGGATGCCGCCGTTCGGGAAGCTGGATGCGTCGGGTTCCTGCTGGACCAGAAGCTTGCCAGCGAATTTCTCTACCACTCCACCTTTGCCGTCATGCTCTATGAAGGCGTCATGCTTCTCGGCGGTGCTTCCGGTCAGAGGGTGGAACCAGTGAGTGTAGTGGCGCGCGCCATTGTCCAGCGCCCACTGCTTCATGCCCTGAGCCACGCTGTCGGCCAGCTCGCGGCTCAATGGTTTGCGGTTGTCGATGGCGTCTATCAGCGCCATGTACGTCTCGCGGGGCAGGTACTCAAACATCTTCTGTCGGTTGAACACCTGTTTGCCGTAGTACCGCTCTACTCGCTCCTTGGGAAGCTCAACCTTCACTGCTTTCCGGCCGGTGGCCTCAAGCACACTCTTTACTCTGAGGTTTGACATATATAATAAATTAGGGTAACTCTCTTGCTTTATTTACCTTTTATCTATTCCGTATATTTCACCGTATTGTCTCGATGCTTCGTGCATCCGCTTCGGTTTTAGAAGTGTTCCGACGCTTCGTGCATCCGCTTCGGTTTTAGAAGTGTTCCGACGCTTCGTGCATCAGCTTCGTGCATCAGCTTCGTGCATCCGCTGCTCCTTTTGTTTCGGCTGCTTGGCTTCAGCCAAGTCCCACCGTTTCCAGTCTCCTCATCGCCTCGCGGGTCTTCTCCTCGGTATTGAAGCCGGTGAAACGGATCCAGCCCTGCCCCAAGCTGCCGAATCCCACGCCCGGCGTGCAGCTGATCTGCGCCTGCTCCAGCAGCGTCTCGAACAGCTGCCAGCTGTCGTCGGCCGCCGGCGATTTCACCCATACGTACGGCGAATCGAGTCCGCCATATACCTTGAATCCGGCCTTAAGCATCGCATCGCGGATGATGCCGGCGTTGCGCAGGTAATAGTCCACATTCCGGCGTATCTGCTCCCGGCCTGCAGAGGTGTAAAGGGCCTCGGCACCGCGCTGTATCACATAGCTGGCGCCGTTGAACTTGGTGGTCTGCCGACGCAGCCACAGCTTGCGCAGCTGCACGCGGTTGCCCTCGGCGTCCGTGCCTGTAACCTCCGCCGGCACCACGGTGTATCCGCAACGCAGTCCGGTAAAACCGGCCGTCTTGGAGAAGCTGCGTACCTCTATTGCCACCTCGCGGGCGCCCTCCACCTCATATATGCTGCGGGGCACATCGGCAGTGCGCACGTATGCGCAATAGGCCGAGTCGTAAATTATCACTGCATCGTTACGGCGCGCATAGTCCACCCAGGCCTTCAGCTCGGCGTGAGTGAAGGCCGCACCCGTCGGATTGGCAGGCGAGCAGAGGAATATCACATCGGCATGAGCCTCGGGAGGCGTCGGCTTAAAACCGTTCTGCTCCGTGCAGTCCAGGTATACGAAGTTGCTCCACTTGCCGTCCACCAACTTACCGCCGCGTCCGTCTATCACGTTGGAATCGACGTAAACCGGATAGCCGGGGTCGGTCACGGCCACGACATTGTCTTTGGAATATATATCGCCCAAGTTGCCGAGGTCGCTCTTGGCACCGTCCGACACGAAGATGTCGTCGGCCGAAATGCCGAGACCGGCATAGTCGCCGTCGGCGATGGCTTCGCGCAGAAACGCATATCCCTGCTCCGGACCGTAGCCATGGAAAGTATCGCCGGCCGCCATATCATCTACTGCGCGGTGCATGGACTCGATGCAGGCCTGCGGTATCGGAAGCGTCACGTCGCCGATATCCATGCGTATCACATCGCTGCCGGGATGCGACTCCTTATATTCACGCAACTTGCGGGCTACCGTCGAAAACAGGTAGCTCTCAGGCAATTTCTCAAAATTATCGTTTATCTTCATCTTTATTCAATTAGAAATCAGCAATTAGTAATCAGTAATCAGCAACGCCCACTTCGTCACTCATCACTATAACTTAATACCTGTAAAACGTTCCGTCGCACACGAACCGTGCCGGACCGGTCATCATCACGTGGTTGGTGGCCTCGTCCCAGCGGATGTGCAGCGTGCCGCCACGCAACACGATATCCACCTCGCGGTCGGTGTGACCGTTCAGCACTGCGGCCACGGCCGTGGCGCACGCACCGGTGCCGCAGGCCAGGGTCTCGCCCGTGCCCCGCTCCCATACGCGCATCTCGACATGGCCGCGGTCCACCACGCGGGCGAACTCGATGTTGGCCTTGCGAGGAAATACCTCGGCGCGCTCCAGCTCCGGGCCCCGGCCCAGAACCTGCTCGTCGGTTATCTCATTAACAAAAACAACAGCATGAGGATTTCCCATGCTGACTGCCGTAATGTCGTATTCCGTATTGTTGACAGTGATTCGCTCGTTTATCATGCGGTCGGCGCTGGTGCTGACCACCGGCACCCGATCGGGCCGAAGCTCAGGCTCGCCCATATCCACGGTCACCTCGGTCACCTCGCCGTTCTCCACATGCAGCTTCAGCACCTTGATGCCGGCAAGGGTCTCCAGCGTCACCTCCGTCTTGTCCGTGAGGCCGCGGTCGTAGACATACTTGCCGATACAGCGCGACGCGTTGCCGCACATCTCGGCCTCGCTGCCGTCGGAATTATACATACGCATGCGGAAATCGGCCACGTCCGACGGACATATCACTACCAGTCCGTCCGAACCCACCCCGAAATGACGGTCGCTTACCTCTACGGTCAATTTGCTTAAATCTTCGGGAATTGCCTCAAAACCATTCAGATAAATGTAGTCGTTACCGGCGCCGTGCATCTTTGAGAACCGCACCTCGCGTTTCCCAGCACTCGCCGATTTGTCGTTGTAAGTACTCATACTTCGGTCTTGAAAGCGCAAAGTTATAAATAATTTCCGAAACCTTCAAATAAATTTTTAAGTCCCCGGGCCGGCCGGCTACCTTGCAAGCTCGTTCATATCCTTCCCCACCATGGTGCAGACGCATGAGTCGGACCATACGTTTTCGGCGGTCTCTATCATGTCGATGATAGTATATATTGGCAGAATCACACCCATCACGGCCACCGGAGCCCCCATACCGGTCATCAGCGACAACGTCAGGAAATAGCATCCCATCGGCACGCCGGCGTTGCCTATGGCGGCTATCACCGAAATGGACACCCACATGGCAATGGTGGCGAAATCGATGGTCATGCCGCCGTTCTGCAGCACATACAGCGACGTGACGGCTATGAAAGCGGCGCAGCCGTTCATGTTGATGGTGGTGCACAGAGGCAATACGAACCGCGAGACACGCGGACTGACGCCCATGCGTGTCTCCGCGTTCTGCAACGTCACCGGCAATGTGGCCGCAGAGCTTTTGGTGAACAGGGCCATCATCACCGCCGGCGCCATCGCCTTGAACACCCTGACGGGATTCAGCCCCCGTGCCATCAGGAACAACGGCAGCACTATCAGCATCTGGGCTAAGTTGCCGCACAGCACCACCAATACGTATCTGCCCAATATGTCGAGCATCACCCCACCCGATGCCTGAGCCGTCAGCTGCTCGGTAAACGCCACAATACCCAACGGCAGGGTCCATATCAGTCCGCGTATCAGCATGAACAGCATCTCCTGCAGGCCGTCCAGACCCTTGCGCAACACAGCCTTTCCCTCCGTATCCGGCATTCGCGATATGGCGAAGCCCATGGAGAAAGATATGATAAGTATCGACAGCACGTTGCCTTCGAGCATCGGCTTGAGGATGTTGTCGGGGATTACCGACAGGAAATGCTCGCCCAGCGAGAAGTTCCTGAGATTGTCCGGCACTGCGCCTGATTCCGTTGCGAGCAGGCTTTCAGGCAGATTCTCCGGTCTGACCAGGGCGAACAAAGCGCCGCCTACCACGGCCGCCGCCAGTGTGGTGAGCAATGTATATTGCAGGGCCTTGCCGAACGTTTTTGCCGTGGACTTGTCGCGACCGAACGACGCCAGAGTCGTAATCACCGCCAGCGCGATGGTCGGCACGGCCAGGAGCTGGAACAGCCGCGTATAGATGGTGGCTATCACGTTGGCCGTCTTGTCAATGACCCTCTCTCCGAGCAGTCCTAACACCACGCCGAGCATCAACGCACCAAGCCATATCATAAGCTGCTTGCGGTCGAAACTCGACCTGTTATTCGGCCTCGCGTCGCCTTCCGGCAAAAACCTGTTCTTATCCTTATCCTTTTCCATAAATTAAAATTCACGCCTCGTGTCATTCATATAACAATTTCTCGGCAATAATATTGAACATCAGTCAGAGGCATAATTGTAATTTTGATAACGGAGTTATCTACACAGGATCGATTTTTTATTGCGATTGCTTTCCGTTTGTTGGATTTATTTGTTAATTTTGTAGTTGCAAAATCCAAGTGTAACATAACATCAAACACACTATATAACTCAAAAATCATGATTTCAAACAAACTACAAGACGCAATCAACGGACAGATCGTAGCCGAGATGTGGTCGGCCAACCTGTACCTGTCCATGTCGTTCTATTTCGACCGCGAGGGTTATACCGGCTTCGCCAGCTGGATGAAGGCTCAAAGCAAAGAGGAGATGGAACACGCCTATGAGATGGCTGACTTCCTGCACAAGCGCGGCGGCAACGCCCACATCGGCGACATCACTTCCGTACCCCAGAACTGGGAATCGCCCCTGCAGGCGTTCGAGGAGGTGTACGCTCACGAGTGTAAGGTATCGGCCATGATCAACGCCCTTCTGGATCTGGCCGAGGAGGAGAAGGATCGCGCAGCCCAGGACTTCATGTGGGGCTTCGTGAAGGAACAGGTCGAGGAAGAAGCTACCGCCAGCGGCATCGTAGACCGCATCCGCCGCATGGGCGGCACCGACATCTTCGGTCTCGACCAGGAATACGGCAAGCGCAAGTAATCATACCGTCAACAACAAGTAATCATACCGCTAACAAATAGAAAAGGTCGCGGACTTCCGCGGCCTTTTTAATTGTGCTTTCAGTTCTCTAATTATTCTTCTACTTTCAGTTCCTTACTTGTTCTTCTATCGGTATCGGTCGCGACGTCATCATGTCGTATGTGTTGATGGCGGCTATCACCGCAGTGCACCCGATCACGCCCCAGGCTATTACGGCAAACCAGTCGGCCACTACACTCATAACCGATTCCTGCGGAAACGTCACCTGCCAGCCGGCAACCAAGCCGCTCAGATACGGCAAAGTCAGCGAGAACAGGAATCCAACCACAAAGCCCACTATGGCGGCTACTGCCACCGCCCTACGGTTTCGCGCCCTCGTCTCGGCCATTCGGCGCTTCACTATCTCTACCGATTCCATGTTCCGCGTCAGACGGTCCATAAACCGACGGTCGGACGACAGCTCAGGCCGGAATTCCGCAAACAGCGATTTCAACTTATCTTCTTCCATAATCATTCGTTTGATAATAACCCGCGCAGATGATTCCGGCCGCGCGACAGGTGCTGCTTCACCGCATCCTGCGACACTTCCTGAATATCCGCTATTTCCTTAACCGAATATCCTTCCATATAGAACAGCAGCACCGAGGTCCGTTCCTTGGCAGGCAAGCGGTTCAGGGCCTCGTACAGTTCCTGATAGGCAAATCCGGTGTCAGCGCCTCCGGATGCAGGCAGTTCCTTGGCGTCGTCATACCCTACCGTCAGCCGCCGGCAACGCTTGTGGTTCAGAAAGGTGTTGTAGCCGATGCGATATATCCAGGCGTTGAACTTGTCGGCGTCGCGGAATGTATCGCAAGCCATATACGCCTTGATATACGCTTCCTGCGCCACGTCGTCGGCCAAAGCCGAATCGCCGCAGCACAGAGCCACCAGAAAGCGTCTGAACGCCTTCTGTGTGGCTTCCACATGAGAAATGAACTGCTCGCGCGTCAATCCTTTACCTGTTTACGGGTCACGAAATAGACCACCAGATAACTGATGCCTATGGCCAACGACGCACCTCCGAATACCAATGGAACCGTAACCGGATCGGAAGCGAATTCGGTTCCCATGCAGGCGGACACTATGCCCACGATACACAACCCCAGGCCGACGAACGTGAACATACAGCCGCGCAGCAGACGGAGGTTCAGTATCTCGCGGTCTGTTTTGGGCTTACGCTGTTGCTGCAGCGCCTCGGCCAGTTTGTCGGCGTCAGGGCCGCAGTTGGCCTCGATGGCCTTCATCAGGATTTCGGCGCGCTTGTTCTCAGCGTTGATCTGCGACCAGTAATAGATGCCCACTATCGCCACCGGCAGCACTACACACACAAAGATAGGTATTAATATACTCTCCATAATGTCTATAAGTTTGATTGTTTAACGTCATTCTTACGACCGTTCTTATCAGCGGTCTCACATTATAGACACAACGCACTTCCGAAAGGTGACACACATATAAAAAATTTTTGACAGGAGAACAGGAGAAACAGGAGATTATGAAAAAAAGAGGGCCCGACCGCTGCGGATCGGGACCTCGATTGTTTCTGTATGATGCCGGTTATTATTCTTCGGTCTGCGTCTCGGCGTATTCCTTCAGCAGCTTCTCCTGTACGTCGCCCGGAACGAGCTCGTAGCTCGAGAAGTTCATCGAGAACGAGCTGCGGCCGCCGGTGATGGAGCTGAGCGATGTGGAATAGCTGGACATCTCCTTCAGGGGCACCTTGGCGTTCAGTTTCTCGATACCGTTCTCGGAAGCCATGCCCATGATGATGGCGCGGCGTCCCTGCAGGTCGCTCATCACGTCGCCCATGGTATCGCCGGGGGTCAGCACCTCCACGTCGTAAACAGGCTCCAGAATCTTCGGGTTGGCCTGCTTGAATGCCTGGCTGAAGGCATTGCGGCCTGCCAGACGGAACGAGATCTCGTTCGAATCAACCGGGTGCATCTTGCCGTCATAGATCATGACGCGGACGTCGCGTGCGTACGAGCCGGTCAGCGGGCCCTGCTCCATGCGGTCCATAAGACCCTTCACGATGGCGGGGATGAAGCGTGCGTCGATGGCACCGCCCACGATGCAGTTGTACACCACTAACTTGCCGCCCCAGTCCAACGGAATCTCCTGCTTGTCGCGGACGCTCAGCTTGTATTCCTGGTTGCCGAACTTGTAGGTGTCAGGCTCGGGCATACCCTCGGTGTAAGGCTCGATGATCAGGTGCACCTCGCCGAACTGACCGGAACCGCCGGACTGTTTCTTGTGACGATAGTCGGCACGAGCGGCCTTGGTGATGGTCTCGCGATAGGGTATCTTCTGCTCCTGATATTCTACGGGAAGTTTCTCGTTGTTCTCTATACGCCACTTCAGCGTGCGCAGGTGGAACTCGCCCTGACCCTTCACCAGAGTCTGCTTCAGTTCCTTGCTCTGCTCCACTATCCATGTGGGATCCTCCTCGTGCATACGGGTCAGTATGGCCATCATCTTCTCGGAGTCGGACTCCGTGACGGGCTTGATGGCGCGGATATACTTGGGAGCGGGATATTTGATGAAGTCGAACTGCCAGTCGCAACCCTTCTCGTCCAGGGTGTTTCCGGTGCGCACGTCCTTCAGCTTCACGGCGGCGCCGATGTCGCCGGCCTCCAGTGCGTCAATGGGAGTACGCAGCTGGCCGCATACGGTGAATATCTGGGCCATACGCTCCTTGCCGCCGCGTGTCACGTTCTCCAGGTCGGCACCGGCCTTGAGCGTGCCGCTCATCACCTTGAAGTAGCTGACCTCGCCGATATGCGGCTCCACGCTGGTCTTGAAGAAGAATACCGATACGGGACCGTCGGCCTTGGGCTCGACGGGCTCGCCTGCCGTATTCTCGGGTGCCGGCATCTCGCTCACGAAGGGGCAGACGTTGCCTAAGAACTCCATGATGCGGCGTACGCCCATATCCTTGGCGGCGCTCAGCACCACAACGGGGAAGATGGAACGGTTCACCAGACCCTTGCGGATACCTTCACGCAGGTCGTCCTCCGACAGAGGCTGGTCGTCGAAGAATTTCTCCATCAGCGTCTCGTCGTTCTCGGCTGCGGCCTCCTTCAGTGCGTTGTGCAGCTCCAGAGCCTTGTCCATCTCCTCGGCGGGTATCTCGGAAATGGTGGGCACGCCGCCGTCGGGTCCCCATTCATATTTCTTCATCAGCAGCACGTCGATCATGCTGTGGAAGTTCGGGCCGCTCTCCAGGGGATACTGGATGGGAACCACGTGCGAGCCGAATGTCTCGCGCAGCTGCTCCATCACATTGTCGTAGTCGGCCTTCTCGCCGTCCATCTGGTTAAGGGCGAACACCACCGGCTTCTTCAGCGCGGCAGTGGTGCGGAATATGTTCTGCGTTCCTACCTCGACGCCATAGTCGGAATCGATCAGTATCAGACCCAGGTCGCTTACTCCGAGTGCCGTGTAGGCGTTACCCACGAAATCCTCCGAGCCGGGGCAATCTATGAAATTTAACTTCTTGCCGTTGAATTCTGCGTTGAACACCGTCGAGAACACCGAGTAGCCATACTCCTTCTCTACCGGGAAATAGTCCGACATTGTGTTTCCAGCCTCAATGGTACCACGGCGTTTTGTCACTCCACACTCGTAGACCATTGATTCCGCGAGTGTGGTTTTCCCCGAGCCCTTGGATCCCAGCAGGGCTATGTTCTTGATTTCGTTTGTCTTGTAAATCTTCATAGATATAGAGATTTTTATTGGTTATCGCTATTGTCGTATTTTCGGAAGGTCCCCACACGCCCTTCCCGACTTTGATATGCCCAAAATTAACAAAAATCTACATACATTAGTCACTCCGGCACTATGTTGTAAAACATATTTTTCATTTTTGCATCATTTTTCCATAAAATTATCAGACATGAGAACAGGAGAGATTATTGTAGACAGAAGAACAAGTGAGATTTTTTTTGACAGGAGAACAAGTGTGATTATTTTAGACAGGAGAACAGGAGGAACAGGAGATTAAAAATGGGAATAAGTTCTGATTCTTATATCCGACATTCAATTACAACTCCCGTTTCTACTGTTCTCCTGATCACGGCTCTTTCATTTAAAGCCTGTCCTTCATGGTTTCTCAGAATAGATCCGTTTTCATTACAATGGATGTATTGCCTCGGAGAGGCTGTTTCTCATTAACCCCACGATGGGCGATGACAGCGACAGCTGATAGCGCCCTTCGTGGGGCATGCCGGAGCGACAATGCTTGGTCGGAGACCATGTCTCTGTACTCCTCGATATGAAAGCGGGCTGCAGACGAGCGGCATGGTCTCCGACCAAGCTGTGCCTCATCAGTCTGTCCCCACGAAGGCTGTCGGGACGCTTCGCTTCCTCCAGCCATCGTGGGGTTAACGAGAAACAGCCTCTCCGAGGCAATACGTCCGTTGTGATGAAAAAGAGGGCGTATTGTGAGAGACTGTTTCTCATTAAGTCTATGTAATTTTTAATGAAATGAGCCTTGTCTACTGTCACTAAAACTCTTTATTATTATCTCATGTCTGAAATATTTCTTAATTTTGCCTTTATGTCCGAATGTATGAATAATAAAGAATGTCTTTCTGTCAGACCGGGACACAGTGCGGGGATTTACGTGCACATACCGTACTGTGCGCGGCGGTGTCTGTACTGTGATTTCTATACCGAAGGGGTGATCCGCGCGGACTGGCCGGCATACGTCTCGGCGCTGCTGGCGGAATTGCGTCAGCGTCTCGACGGTCCGGAAGGCGACACACTGCGCGACGCCGACCGATATACCTTATATATAGGGGGCGGCACTCCATCGCTGATTCCTCTCGCGGAATTCCGGCGTCTCGCCGACGGCATACTCGGCATGACGGAACGCAAGCCGTCGGAATTCACCATCGAGGTGAACCCCGACGACGTGTCTCGGGAGAAGGCCGAGGCATGGAGGGCTGCCGGGATCGACCGCGTCAGCATGGGAGTGCAGTCATTGATAGATTCGGAACTGAAGTTTATAGGGCGTCGGCATGACGCCGCAACGGCGATACAGGCGTACGGTATGCTCCGACCGCTGTTCGACAATATCAGCCTCGACCTGATGTTCGGGCTTCCCGGACAGACTATGGATTCATTACGGCAAACACTCGATGGATTGATGCGGATGCATCCCGAGCATATCTCGGCCTATTCGCTGATGTACGAGGAGCGCACGGCATTGACGCGCCTTCGCGATTCCGGCAAGATACAGGAAGCCGACGAAACGCTGAGCGTCGATATGTTCCGCGCCATCTGCGACACATTAGAGCAGAATGGCTACATACATTACGAAATCAGCAACTGGGCAATACCCGGTAGTGAATCTCAACACAACTCGGCCTACTGGCAGGGTGTCCCCTACCTTGGACTCGGCGCCGGCGCCCACAGCTACGACGGCCACCGCACCCGACGCAGCAACCTCCCCGACGCCCCCCTTTACGTCTCCTCCCTCTCTTACCTTTCCCAATCCTCCCACTCCTCCCAATCCTCCCAATCCTCCCACTACACCACCGAGCACCTCGATTCCGAGGCACTTCGTGAGGAGATGATCATGACGCGACTGCGCACGCGCCGGGGGCTCGACCTTGCTGAATTTGCTGAAAAGTTCGGTCAGTCAGCTCACGACTCGTTGATGCGTCGCGCCGCGCCCATCATAGCCCGCGGGCTCCTCAGCGATGACCACCGCCACCTCTCCCTGACCCGCGACGGAGTCATGCTATCCGACGACATAATCACCGACCTGTTCTGACATCACCGACCTGTTCCGAGGCATTGTTTTCTGTAATCATTCGGCGTGCATCCCGTGGCTCTCTTGAACGCACGGCTGATTATGTGAGAATAACAGAAAAACGATATACGGCTGCCTTGACCTGATATCAAACGAACTGGAACATTCCATTGACAGATACAGCAGCACCATTATCGTATCGCAGATAGGTCTGCTGCTGAATTACCGCACCCGTATCTGCTGCAATAACTGATTCAAGTTTCGCAAGTTCTCATGATGGAATTAAAAGAAATTATTACTGTCCGCTAAACTTTAGGGAAGAATAGAAAAATAGGGCTGATTC
>ENA-UALF01000596-UALF01000596.1-human-gut-metagenome-genome-assembly--contig:-NODE-596-length-17547-cov-19.796993_pt1 | contig 17547 bp, 16 predicted proteins | sample MGYA00243698_ERZ654464 | MGnify/ENA primary metagenome ERZ654464 (study PRJEB26926, sample SAMN06164595) | human gut metagenome | biome: ENVO:00009003; feature: ENVO:2100002; material: ENVO:00002003...
GAAATATCATAGCGTGTCCCGTGCGTGTTTACAAGTAAAGTTCCTCGCGAAACGTCCCGGCAAAATCCTGATCCACGTAACCTGCAAGGCATATTGGCGGTGAACGCCGACCGCAAGCCCAAATATATATCCACACCGTGAAGTAATCACTCGATGGCAAAGCGGAGCATAGACACCGTGAAGCCCAGCCGAGGAAGCACAGAAAAAGATAAATCGCCCCGGTACGAGTCGATGCAACGAATGGTTCAGAGTTTCAGTTGGTAAAATCTCCCTCAAAGGGCATGAAGCACGGTAGAAGTCCAATAAGAGTGAAGAAGTCGCCGTAGGAGGCTCCGCTCTCCGCTTTATAAAATAAAAAACTCCCGGCGCAGGTCGGGAGGTGTCGTATCGTGTATGATGATTATTTAATGTGTGGCGCGGTGCCAGGCGGTTTCGGTGTAGGCGGCGTTGAGGGCCGGGAAGCGGGATTGGGGGATGTAGACTGTCAGGCCGCAGTGCCGGGCGATGTGGAAGCCGTGGTCGTAGGTCGGCATGAAGTCGGCGGTTGCGGCGGCGTATTCCACCGCTTCGGAGATTGCGGAGCGGATTTCCGTTGTCCGGTCGGGCGAGAGTTCGCAGAGATATTCTTCGAGGTCGAAGAACAGTGTATAATCGTGGCGGTTGAACCGCTGCATGGTTTTCAGTTTTTCTTCATCGAGCGATGTTGAGCCGCCGATGATCTCAGATACTAACGACACGAGTTGCGGCATGGCCGAGGTGTTTATCACGCTCACGGTGGCGGAGCGATGGTTGCCGGATTTGGCGTTGCGGTAGTTGAAATAGTCGGCGGCGAAGCCGGAGAGGTCGGGAGTCGGAGCGAAAAGGCGGTAAAGCGACGAGGAATATATTTCCTCGAAGCCGGGTGAGAGGATTTCGGCGCAGGATACAAGCAGCCGGTCTGCCTTGTCGCGGAGGGCGTAAGCCACTTCCGCGCCTCCCATGAAGCAATTCTCGAAAACGATATAGTCAAACCTGACATCGGTCGGGAGTGCGTCGGCAAGCTCAGCGAGTGTCATCTGTTCGCCGTTGTCATCGAAAACGGTACGCGACAGCGGCTTTTCCTCTAATGTGGGATTCTCCAAAGCACCCTGCGGAAGCCAGCCGGTGGCGTGTGAGAACAGGATAAGGCCGTAATGTCGCGCCGGTGCTGTTTCCATCATATAGTTAAGGAATCGGCTGAAAGTTTCCGGCGAAGCGGAATTTTGAGCCGGGTATGTTTCAAGCACTGACTGGTTGCCGTCGGGCATTATCTCTATAAGCTGCGGATAATTGCCTCGGCGGTCGGCATAGACAAGCAAACGGCAATCGGAAGGTGCGGCGTTTCTGAACCCCTCCGCAAGTGCGGAGAGTTTGTGCGGCACCTCCGAATAAAGGTTATTGTCCCCCGCCAGCCAAACTAAGACCGTGCGCTCGGAAACGTGAACATCCGGCACCGGCTCGTCCTTTTCGCAAGCGGAAAGGAGAAGCGATGACAATATGAGTAAAATCCATTTATTCATAGAGCGAGATTAAAAAAGTGTCCCGTGACCGGGTCGCGGGACACTTTTTTGTGAGAGGTGACTATTATTATTCGTTTGTCTTAGGCTCGTATTCAGCTACGAAATCCCAAACTGTCTTGCCGGAGTTGCTGTTGATCCAAGATTGCAACGTCTCGATAAATGCACACGTCTTGTTCTCATGTCTTGAAGCAAACATACATTTCAAATCTGTAGGGAGCGTAAAATCGGCATTGATTTGGAAATTGTGAGCATTCGTATAGTTTTTAGGAAGGAATCTGTCCGCATTTCCAGCAGCGAATAATGCTTTGTATTGCAGATTAGGATTTTTTCCTGAAAAACCAGCATTCGTTACAATATAATTGTAATTCTCTCCATCATAGTAAATATCCGACGAAGCAAGATTTATACGAAGAGAACAATTGTTGGGGGTTTTGAGGCGAAGCACTTGGGGTGCATTTGTTCCACTGAAGGTAAGAACAGCTCCTTCTTCAATCGAAGCAAAAGCCAATGTTAATGTAGCGGTATTACCTTCTGCATATACAGGGTTGGTACGAGCAACATTTGTGAAGTCAAGCTCAAAGCCCTCAGCCTTTGTTACTTTGCCAGTATAAGTAATGGTTTCATCTTTGCCTGTCATAGCTGCTTTAAGCGCATCCACGGTTGATGCTTCCTTACCATATTCGATGATGGTTTCGTCATCTTCGAACTCATCATCAATAGTCACGTTGAAAGTTGCGTTCTTTGAAAGAAGATTACCCTTGATAGTTGTGAGTTTGTTACCGACAAGAGGAACATTTTCAACCTCAAGTTTAACACTTTGTGTAAGAACCTTTCCAGATGCATCCTTAACTGTAATGCTGAATGTCAAATTCTGAGACTTAGCAGGTACAGGAAGGTAGAATACTGAGAGCGTTTTCTCCGAACCATCATCAGGCTCGTTGGAATATACATCGCTGTTCAAAGCCTGAATGCCTCCATTCCAATATCCGCGTTCTGTACCAGCTATCGAAGCACCGGAAAGAGCATTAAAGCCGGTAGGAATATCTGACACCGTTATATCGACACGAGACTTCGACCAGTCAGGAGTTGCGAGCAGTTGGTCAGCGTCCGTAGTAATGAGACGGAGTTTAGCAAATGGACGTTTGAGTGTAAAGCTCTGAGTAGTCGATTCTGTACGCAGGTCAACAGCTTTTGTGCAAGAGTAAGCATCGTACATTTCCAGATAAGGATTCTGGAATGTATCTGTAGCGGCTTTTGATGCGCAAATAGTCTGAAGATCTCCGGCAACTGCGGTATTTACATCTGTCGGGCGAATGAGTACATCGCTGCTTTCGTCAGTGTTGCTGAAGAAGTATCTGTTGGCGTAGTAGGGCGTAGTCAGACCCGGATAGGGATTCGGGTCGTTGTATGGGTAAGCATTTACCTGTCTTACTATGTCAGCGAAGAATACAAAATTGTATTCCGATGCGAGAAGACGAGTCTCGAAGGATGTTGCCCAATATGTATCACGGGAAGATATGGGCACATACTTAATCATACGCTGCACTTTGGTCGTAGAGCCTTTCGGATAGATCTCCATGATATAACGCACGAGATAATCTTTGTCCTCGAGGTTCTTAAGTCCACCCTCGGCGGAGTTGACTCCGTATGTCTGTAATCCTTGCGGAAGAGTAGTTGACATCACAACATCCACCATTCCCTCGCGATTGGGGGTATCGGGCATATCCTCCTGAGAACAGGAAGTCATGCCGAATATGGCTATTGTCGAAGCAACTATGCCATAGACTATGTTCTTAAAAAGTTTCATTTCTTACGGATTTAAGATTGATGTTAAATGTCACTGGGCTGAATTTCATACACATTGAAACTTGTCAACTCTTGCTGGTTGATTGTGATATCTTCCACTCCGGCATTTGCAGAGAAGAAAGATGTTACATCATTGCCTGCAGTGGAATATATATCCAACGTGCCTTTTAACGTTAAGGTTGGGCCAGATGCGCGGAATGAAACAGCATACTGTTCGTTTGCCTGCTGCTTTTCTATCACATCCATCTTGAATATGGTATTCGTAAGATTGAGCGTGCAACCGGTAGCGCCTTGATTTATCACGATATTAGCGAATGATTCAGTCGGGCCGGAATAATTGTTGCGGCCAATGAGAGTACTTCCAGTAACGTTGCCTACGAATCCCGGAGTCCAGATGTTGAAAGCAGCTCGTCCGTCAAGAACGCTGTTGTTTTTAACATCGACTTGAATTTCAGAGTCCATATTAACATTGACTACATAGTATGCGCCCTCAAGAGTTGAGTTGTCGATTACAACAGGACTGCCAGCGGCTGTTTTTACGTTAGAGAATGAAAGCAGACGTGCATAGGTTGAGGGGAAGCTGAGGTTGGTTCCACAAGTAATGTGGCTGTTCTTGATTTCAAGACCTACAGTTTTCTTGGTCGTATTATACATGCTGACGGCACGGACATAGTTTCCGGGAAGCACCATAGTAGTGCTGTCTATAGTCAGCGTGTTGTTGCAGGCTGTGTTGAGAATTGCGATGCCGACATTGGCTTGAGCGTCGGCTGTGCCAGCAGTGTTCTGAGTCAGATGAACATTCTTTAGTACGACATCAATGTTCTCTGCTTCCATGTTGATTGCGCCGCTTCCTTTCGGAGTAGTGGCGTTAATCGTAAGATTGAAGAAGTTGGCACTTGCTTTGCAGACGATTGGTGCAGAAGATGTAATCTTCTTACCTGCAGTTCCGCTGATGGAAACAGGATAGTTGATTTCGAGAGCTTCGGTGAGAGTGATGTCACTGGCTATTGAAATGTCTGACATGCCAAATTCAATAGCATCTCGAAGTTCTTGCTCTGTTGTAACAGGAACAGAACGTTCTCCTGAACGAGTCAACGGCATTCCGTCGCCGTCGAGTGCAGCAGGTTCATCGAAGCTGCTGCACGACGTCATGGCCAGTGCTGCGGCCAAGGACGCCAGAAGGAAAAGTTTCTTTTTCTTCATTTCGATTTCTTTTAAGGTTGTTTATAATTGAGTTAATTTAACACTGTTCTTAATCGGGGATTATTATCACAATCTCATCATCGAAACTGTCATCGATGCCGGTTCCTCCGGTACCGTAGTCTTTGGTAAGAAATTCGCCGGACACTATCGTAAGTTTGTTTCGCTGAATAGGTATCTTGATGTTTCGGGTCGTGATAAGTCTTTCCCCGTCTTTATTCCAGACCTCCACATCGCACGACACGGTGGTGTTGTCGTTGCACACCAATACATAATTGTAAGTCAGGACGGCGGAATTACCCTCCTGCTCCGTTACCTCGGCAGGATGCTTCACACCCAACTTGAAGTCGTTGACATCCGCAAGGCGGGTATCGAGGTTGTAAGAGGTCGGGAAGAAGCAGGTATAATGGCACATCGTCTGTGCCGGGACAATATCGGTATAAGTTCCGAGCGGCTTGTAGGTGTCGAGGAACTTCTTGACATCAGTAGTGAGAATCTTGAACTTTCCGAAGGGCCGCTCCATATCGACAGGCACCGTAATGTCGGCAAACCGCTCGTCGCGATAAGGTGTAAGGTCCGCGGAGGTCTTGCCGGAGAAGGCATCGCGCGAGTCAATGCCGCAAACGTTCGGGTCTGCAATCGTTACCTTGCGCAGATCGGTCGTGATATAATGGTGGTCTTCGGCGGTTCCACCCGGCACGAAGTCAATCCAGGCGTAAATGTCGTATTTCTCGGCGCGGAGGTCAACTTCGGTGGTTACCGTGGTCGCGCCCTCGCTGATGACGTTGCTTGTCCATGTCTTTTCGGCCACCAACTTACCGGCATCGGCACCGCTTTTGGCGTAAATCTCAATCTGATAGCGCACATCATAGTCGCCGGAACGCGCTTCCGCATAAGAGCGGATAAGCGGGTCTGAAATAGGCGTAAAATCAACATTCAGCTCTACGCGGGTTCGGATTAGCGTCGGGTCTACTCCCGGTTCTTCGGGATATTGGAGGACGGTGTCGCAGCTTGTTAATTGCATTACTGCAATTAACAAGCTAAGTATTAAGGCACAGTGACGAGTTATGAGGTGGAGGCGTTTCATGGCTTCACCTCCTTTCCTGATTTGGTTTTGCCGCACTTGTCGCCGAAACGGTAGACGAAGTTAAGGCCGAGTTTGGTTATGCCCCAGTAGTTATAGGGTATATCCTTTTCGTAACGTATACCGTTATGCACATTATAATATGTGCAGTATTTGGTAAAGGCATAGCCGACGCCGACAGTGAACTCCATGCTCCAGCGGCGCGAAAGCGGCATTGCGTAGCCGTAGGATATGCCGCCGCCGTGGAATCCTTTCTCCGACTGGTAGCGGTTCTTGTCGTCGAGCGACACATTGAACACTCCGGCATGAAGATGGACTCCGAAGAAATGACCCTTCATCGGGCGGTCGAGCCAGTAACGCGCTTCCGGCTGAATGTAGAGGAAGCGCATACGGTAGGTTCTTGCGAGAGTATAAGGACTGTAAACCAGCGGCAGATCGACAGACCAATGTGGATGGAAAGCATACTCTCCGCCGATGTTGGTAACTCCGGCAGCGAGATAGAGGGCGTTGCTCTTTATCGCCCAGCGGTCGTAGTCGCGCTCTCGCGCAGGTAATAGGTCAGAGTTATTAGGTATGAGGTTTATAGTATCGGCAGGGAGTGAAACGACGGTGTCGGTTTCCTCGATAACGACCGGCTCTATAATTTCAACTACCTGTTCGACAGGCACGGTGTCGGGCTCTTCAACCTGAGCGATGCGCTCGAAATCGCAGACTACGTAAGCACCGGCGGCGCGAAGTTCGGGGAAGAAATTCTCGTAGAGATACCAGTAAGGCCTTCCGCCGCGCAGATCCATCAGCCGTTTCAGGCGGCTGTCCACGAGTTTGCCGTTACGATAGGTGGTTTCGGGTACATTGCGGAGGATATTCAGCACCTCGGAGCGGTAGCGCATATCGGAAGCCTCGACCATCGCGGCGAGTCCGTTCCAGTCTATCCCTTTCGGCTGCACGTTGAACAACGAGCCGGAAAGGAAGGGCATATTACCGCGCAGATATGCCGAGATATTTTCGGCACGTTTACGGGCGAGTTTCCTGTTGAGGGTAAAGGAGCCTTCCGGCGAGGCGTAAGCCACGATGTCGATGGAGTTGAGCCGTGCGGTGGAATCGGCGTGCATATCCGATACGCGGCGCATGAACTCATCGAGGCGAATGCCGTTTTCGCGGAAAGCCGGTTGCAGAGTGGAATAACCCTGCCGGAAATAAACCTTAACGCCGACGGTGTCAGCGGTTGTAATGGTGTTGTCGGCCTGAGCCGAGGCTGCCACAGGGAGCAGAAGCAGGGAGAGGAGCAGTAGCGGAAGCGCAAAGAACCTTTCAGACAACCTGCGGTGCAAGCCGGAGGCTGCCATGGAAAGAGTGGACGATGTGCAACGCGAGAGTCGCATCAGTTCTGCAAGTCGCTACCATGATTCCCTCTGATAACTGTGTTATTGTTGGCTTATTAACGAAGAAAAGCGCAGGAACCTTACCATTACCGTTCCCCATCAAAGGCTCTCGCATTGCCCAACTATGTAGAACGGCAACGTGTAGAGCCTACGCTTGTATATGTAATTATAGACTCTACTTCCTCTCGGAAGTGAGTACAGTGATTACATACCACGCGCATCTACCGCTGCTACGCTCTTGACATAGTTGAAAGAATTTGCGAGATTCTTGATGGTCAAGAACAAGCGTTGATAAACGCAAATCTATATGTCTGCTTCCCGCCCCAAGCCCATGACCGGGCCCTACACAGACGGTCTGCGGTGCAAAGTTACAAAGAAAATTTTAGCGACACAAATTTTTTATTGCCTATCTATCAGATTTTAACACTTAGTGGCTGATTTTCGATAAATCGGGGTTGCAAAGGGATAAGACAATAAGAATAGTCAATGCCAAAATGAAGAGAAAAATTTTATTTTAACGAAACAATCCTGTTATGAAAAAATCAAGAAACGCCCGACACGGAAAGGGCGAAGGTGTCGTGGAACGGGAATTTCTCCGCGCCGATGTAGAGGGTATCGAAAGCATCGGTGCCGTCGGTGCGGTGTTCGAGCAGGTCTTCTTCGGACTCGGCGAGCTTTTCGCCCGACTTATCCTTGCGGAAGCCGTTGCGCCCGTTGGAAACACCGGCTGACTGAATGGCAAGGATAAGGTCTTCGTTGTTCGAGCGGTTGAAGAACGGCATGAGCCTTTGCTTTCCGGCAAAGGCGTTGTTGATGAGAAGGTACTTCTCGTCGTGGTGCATCGGGTTTCCGAGGTACACGGACTCGATGCGCCAGCCGTGCCTCTCGAACTCCTTTACCACGTTATAATGGAAGTCCTGGTCGTTGACGGCATAGTTGGAGCCGAGAGCCGTAGCATCGTAATAATAGACCACGGTCTTATTGCGGTGCGCGGCGTAGTAGCGGCAGAAGTCCTCGACGAGTGCCGGTATCTTGCGGTCGAACTTGACGTAGAAGCTCTTGATTACATTGAGGCGTCGGTCGCGAGGCTGACCGGCGACAATCCAGTTGATGTTGGCGTTGTAGTCCATGCCGATGCAGATGGGCGCGTCGGGGTCAACGTCCTTGTCGGCGCGGGCGTCGAGCGTCGAGAAGTCGTAATCGTAACCGAGGGTATCGAGGTACTGATTATCGTTGGCATCGTACTTGTGGCCCTCGCGCATCGAGGAATAAAAGCCGTCCTTTGCAATTCCGATCCTCTGACAAAGGATAGAGGTTTGGAAGGTCAAAGGAGTAAGGTCGCGCTTCATCTGTTTGATGTAGTTCTCGCCGAGAAGCTGCAAGTTCTCAATCGAGGAATACTCGCGGTAATAGACCGCGACGGAGCGCATCTTATTGAGGTCGCGGTCGAGGCGGCGCAGGTAGCCTTTGAGATACGGAGGCACCGGCTTCCCCGAAGCGTTAAGGGCGCGTATGCGCTCCTTCGTCCTCCAAATCTCATAGACCGTGGCCTCGATGGTTGCTATCAGCTCCGGGTCCATCTTGTCGCGGTAATGTAGGAACCACGAGCCTTTCTGCGTCTGCGGCATATCGCTCAATATCATAATTGAGTGATTGAATGAGTGCTTTCCGAAGTGCGACTTGATGCCGCCGTTGGCAGGAAGTGTCTCGTCTTTGAGCTTCTGATAGTCGATGAACTTTGCTTCATCGACCAACAGCCAAGAGAGCGTGAGCGAGTTAGACGAGCCGGGGCGGTCCTGGCTGATGATGACGGCTACCGAGCCGTTATAGAAAGATATGACGTGTTCATAATCTTTCGGGTCGATGATAGGCTGACGGAACGACTTGGGCGGTTTCCGACCAACGACGTAATGGATGCCCTCGATATAGCCCCAGCGTTTCCATGCGGCGAGCAAGCCGGGGATTGTGTTGGTCAATCCGTGCTTGAAGGTCGGCACCACGATGCCGCCTGTCGAGCCGGGCATACGCTGCATATTGCGCAGAACAAACGGAGCAGCGATGCTGTCCGTTTTTCCGGTGCGTCGCCCTGCGACGATAACGGAAGTGTTCGCGCCGATAAGCTGCGTGAGACGCTGCGGCTTGTTAAAGTAGACTTGTTTCTCTGATGAGTGAATGTGCGGATGTTTTGATGATTGTGTCATAAAAATCATTAACTTTGCATATCAAAATAATAAGCGCATGGAAATGTCTGACAAACTTCTCACGATATTAATGTTGATTGGTGTATTAGCTTTTATTGGGTTTATCGCCTTTATGGCTGTTCGCGCAGTTAAATTAAGAAATCGCGTAAATGCGATGAAGATGCCACCAAACATCAATCAGATCAGAAGAAAGTCATTATGGTTCGCCATTATTGTGATAACCCTAAGTTGCATCTTTGCGTATATTGTTACCTATCAATAAATTGGATTCGTTTGGGTCGGTTTCCTGTGGGCTGTCGGGGAAAAGTTTGTCGAACTCTAAATCTACTTCCTCGAACTCGACATCTTCAATGTCGATGGCTTCGCGGCGATATTTCTCAATCATCGCGTCAATCTTTGACTGGATGTTGGGAATAGGCTCGATGCCGAGGACACGCGGGTCATCGGTAGCCGTGAACGGTTGAACGAGGATTTGGTCGAGCGGTATAGCCTGTTCGTCTTCGAGGTCAACGCGGTTGAGCTTGCCGTAGGCGGTAGCGGCGCGTTCCATCGTCTTGCTGTCCTTGCGCTTTTCGGCCATCTTGTAAGTAGCGATAAGCATTTCATTGGTGCGCCACCGGTGAAAGTCGCGTGAAGCGGAGCCGAGCATCGGCAGCAGCGACTTCACCACGGCAAGATCGGAATAAGCCGTTGTGCGGTGTATGTTGTGGCGTTGGCACACCTCGGCGACAAATTCGCGGTCTGTGCCGTCGGGATTGGCGATAAACCAGTTATACATCTCGCGCACACGAAGCACCTTCTCGACCATTTGGCCGGGATAACGGTCGCGCAGTTCGACCTCTTTTGTAAAGAGCTCGGCGCGGCAAACTTCGATAGCGTTGGGATAACTCATTCGTCGTCCTCCATATCCAAAAGGTTAGCCCGCGCATTTTCGAGCGCGAGCGGCGAACCGACCTGTGCAAGCATCATTTCCTGGGAATGTAGCTTGACCTTTGAGGCGGCTTTGCCACGGCGGTACGCCTTGGAAACGTCCGTAGAGCGGTCGGCGATGTCTTCGCGAAGCACATCAGCCGGAATGTCGAGTATTACGGCGATGTCGGATATTTTGAGGTAGATTGAGGCGAACTTCTCAATCTGCTGCAAGTCGTTCTCTGAATAAATCATGGAGTGGTACGCTGTGATTGGTTATTAAATCGTTGATCTGCTCTTGGAGCCGGTCGAAGATTGCCTTATCTGTGGAGATAAAAGCCGACTCGTGGCGGTTGCCACGGGTAAGGTTCTGCGAAGTAATGACGCTGACCGTATCGCCGCGCTCGGATTGCACCAACAAAATCTTGCTGTGGTTGTCTGCAAGATAGGTGCGCTCAATAACTTGTGTGATGAACGCCCATAGTTTGAGCGTCTTGTTGGTAGCCTTGTGGTCGAGAACAAGGTTAATACGAGAGACCTTTTTATCCTTAGTAATGAAGAATAAGCGGCGAAGAAATTCCTCCGATATGGAGAAAGATGTCTGCCATACCTCGGCGATGCCGACTTGACCCAAAATCCATTCGAGAATGTCGGCTACCTGCACGGCATTTGAAAGGTAAGCCTGAAAAGGCGTCTCTTTCAACGGTCGAAGGATTTGGTCAATGTTGGCAGTCCTTTTCATTTCTTTGCAGACTTCTTGCTACCGGCGGCGGAGCGTTTGGCTTTTGCCGATCGCGAGGGAACGGCATCGGGGCCGGGGGCAACATAATGGTCGTAAGCCTCCCAGTTGGCGTGTAGCTTCTTGTCGAGCGTTATAAGTTCTTTGAGGAACGGATAACGCTCGCTGTCAGGGCAGGTAGCATTTTCAAGCGAAAGCGAGCGGAGGCGCAGATGCAGCTCGCGCATACGTTGGAGAAGCGAAAGGTTCTCAACGTACTTCGCTTTGATTTCATCCGGGAGTGAATCGTGGTCGGCACGTTTGCCCTTTGCCGGGCTCTCGTCGGCGACTGCCGCGAGCGGAATGTGCTCTGCCACGATTTGCTCAACCTGCTTCTCCATTTCTTGCACCTGTGCATGAGTGAGGGCTTGAACGCGGAAGTTGTAATACTTTTGAAGTTGGTACTCGATAACATCGTGGCGTTTATCGAGGGCGGCGACAATATTCTTGTAGAGAATTTGGTTGCCGGACAGCTTCAAAAGGTAAAGAGCGCCGGTTGCATAATCGCGCTCTGCTTCGGGCGTTTCAAGCCACAGTCGTATTTGTTCGGTAAATTTGTGGTCCATTTGAGGGGTCAAAATTATTTTGGCGCAGGGGGTCAAAGTTTGTTGTTTATTCCTGTGAAAAACACGAGGTTTTTGCCGAGTGGCATCAGCAGCTCGCGCATCGAGATCATCGTGGCACCCGACGTAACAAAATCGTCGAATACGATAATGTTGCGCTCGGTTGGCGGTTCTTTTCCAAAGGTAAAGACAGCCCCGACACGATGCTTCGAGTGGCACTCGGCAACGTCTTCGTAGAACGGTATGCCGAGCAGGTCGGCGAGGCGAGCGGAAATGAGCGAGGCGAAGTTTCGCTCCTTGTGGCGACGCTTGGGCGAGGTAACGATGCACCAGTCGCCGGAAGCGAGAGAATGACCGAGAATTTGCCGGATAAGGGTATTCATGCCCTCGGCAAACTTCTCGACCATATCGGGGTCGCTCTTAATGTCGGTCAGCGTCCGGCCATAGAGCGACTTTTTCCAGAGAGAAATGATGCCGAACTGCGGATTGCGGTATGAAATTCGCACCTTGTTAGTAGCGAAGTCGCAGCGAGCCTCGGCTTGTTGCACGTCTTTCCATGCCGCCCGCTTCTTCTCGGCGAAAAGGTCTTTGCTTTGAGCCGAGGGTGTAAAAGAAGCGTCGAGGTCGGGGGCTTCCAACGAAGGCACTTCGATGTCGTTCAACACTTTGTCCAACGCTATCGCCCCTTTCCTGGCGCTTCCTGTATTCATAGAGCGTAGAGATTACGCGGCTTTGCCGGAGCAGTCGATGTCGCCGTCCTCGGTTTCAAGCGTACCGACAAAGAAGGGCGCAGGCACTTCGTCGGTAGCCTCGACGTTGATAGTGGTCGAGGTTGTGCCGGTGGCACCTTGACCGAGGTCCTGGGCGACGGTCGCCTTTGTAGTCCACTTGTCGTTGCCGAGCACACGAAAGTTGCCTTTCATATCCTCGACAATGAACACATTGTCGGTGTTGTTGATGTAGGCTGCGGCAGCGGTAGCCTCCGCGCCCACGCCGGGGTGAACGGCAACGAGCTTGTTAAGCTGCGTCTGCGAGGGCAGCTCGCCCTGCGCCTCCGACGTAAGCTGCGACTTGTCGGGAAGAATGTCGATATACTTCCACTTGGCATCAGCGGCAAGCGTGTAACCGCCTGTCAGGATAGCCGAGGTAGCGCGTCCGAGTTCATCGCGAGGGAGCTGCGGATAGCCGAGGATAAACGACTTGGCGAGAAAGTATATGCGACGCTTCACGCCGGGAAGCTCGGGGGTGCCTTGGCACCACCCGAGGGATTTCTGAATAGAGGTACATTTTGTAGCCATAGCGGAGCGGGATTAGACGGTTATTTCGATGGTCTTGAAACGTCGCTTGTCGAGTGTTTCAAACTGCACACCGAAGAACATAGTGGCGATGTAGGAAAGGATAAAGGGAGCATACTCCTTAACCATTACATTCTCCACGTCGCCCATCTGGTCGTAGCCGACGAGCATATTGCTCTTGGTGGTAACGTGCATGAACTTCGACCCTGCCTTGTTGTAGAGGGGGCAGAACTTCAACTTGCCGTTGGAACCCTCCACGGCACCCTGTCCGTACTGGGTGTTGTAAGGTATGCCGCCGTGGGTGAGCAGGTAGCCTTCGTTGTACTTGTCGACGAAGTCCTGCGAGCAGTAGAGATAGAGGTCCTGCGAGCGCAGACGCGGGTCGAGCGAGAAAAGAATCTCCTTGGCGATGTCAACGGCGTTAGCCGGAGTGATGGCATCGTCGAACTTCATGTAGTTGCCTTCCTCGGCAGCGATGGCACCTGCGGCGATTTCCTTGTCGGTAATCGTGTCGAAGCCGTCGAACAGGTCGGCGGTGGTATTACCGGCGGCGTTGCGCTTACCGTTCCAGACGGCATCGTTCAGGTGCTCCGAGAGGTTTTTGGCAATCTTGGCGAGGACGTGGCGAGCCGTGGGCGTAGTCATCTGACCGTCGCCCTTGGTGGCACCCGTGCCGAGTAGCGTTGAGATAGCCGAGTTTGGCTCGAAGTTGGCGACAACGGAGCCAAAGTAAGTTTCGAGGTCGCGGAACTCGATGCCGAGGTTGTAGTCCACGGCACGCTGGGGATTGTAGGGAGCGAACTGTGCGTCGCCTGTGAGGTTGCCGACGCGCTCCTTGTATCGGATACCGGGGCGACCAGTCATGTATTGGAGCGTGTCGCCGATACCGATAATGGGGAGCATCAGGAGGTCAGCGCGGTATTTGACCGCGGCCTCCTGATACTCTTTGAGAGTGAATGAGAATTTACCTGCCATTGTGGTATGGAGAGTTAAAGGTTAAACTTCGTCGAAAAGAGCGCGAGCCGAGTTGACGGTATCGACAAAAGCCTCGACATCGTTCTTGGGGGCGGGGTCGCCGCCGGGCTTGTTGTCCTCGACAACCTGCTTCGACGGCTCGGCGGGCTTCTTGTCGAGCTTCGCTTTGAGGTCTGCGATAGTCGCATCGCGTTCCTCGATGGTTTTCTTCTGCTCGTCGCACAGGCGGTTCTTATCGGCGAGCGCGTCTTCGATAGCGTCGAGCTGCGCCACTGTAACCGAGGCTGTGCCGTCGCTGACGGTCAGCGGTTTGTCGGCGAGGATAGCCGACAAAAAGGTGTAGGTCTTATTCATTGCGGTTGAGATTGGATTGGTTGACGGTCTGAACAGGGAGGCAATGGCAGTGAGGAACTTGCCGAAACGACCGTCGCGGTCGGCATCGGCAACAGGAATATTGGGAATCGGCATACCCTCCGAAGCCATTGCCGAAGCAAGCGCATCGGTGAGCCTGGGGGCCGGCTCGTCGGCAAGGTCGGTGATTTCATCGACAAAGCCCCAGTCGAGGGCTTCCTTTGACGTGAGCCAGCCGCCGACTTTCATAAGTGCGAGCAGGTCTTCGGGCTTACGCTTGCACCGGGCGGCATAGAGTTGGGCTACATTAAGGTCGAGCTTGTCGAGGTCGGCTTTAATCTTCTCGCAGTCGGCAATGAGCGTAGCGAACTGGTCGCTGTTCAGGCTGCCCCACTCGAAGAATGACATCGAGCATTTATGCACGAGGTACATAGCCCCGGCATCAATGGAGATGTGGGCTGCGCCGAGCGAGGCGATGGTTGCAGCCGAGGCGTTCAAGCCGACGAAATGCACATTGACATTGCCGTGATTCTTGAAGGCAGCGGAGATAGACAAGCCGGTGGCGAGGGAACCGCCGAGGCTGTCAATAAGTACGTTGACCTGCTTGCCCTCGTTCTTTGCGAGTTCGCGGTCAACGGTAGAGCGGTCGAAGTCGTAGCCTCCGACGTAGCCTTTGAGCGAGATATGGTATGCGGTCTTTGACATGGCAAAACTAACTTTGCCACGAAGTTACCGCTGTATAAAAGGAGGGTAAAAGACACGAAAAGTCGGAGAAATTTCGTAACTTTGCAATCTAATAAGTCTATGAAATGGCGAAGAAACAAGAAGGTAAGCCAATGTTTGTAAATCGAGAATTGGCTGAAATGACCGAAGAATATAAAAGTTGGCTTTCTGAATTGAAACAGCGTTATCGCAGAGCGCAGGTTCGTGCAGTAGTAAAAGTCAACGGAGAAATGCTTAATTTCTATTGGGAATTAGGTAGAGATATATGTGCCATGTCAAAGACTGCGAAGTATGGAGATGGGTTGTTGAAGAATGTGACATTGGATTTGCAGGCTGAATTTCCCGGTGATACGGGCTTATCTCTTTCCAATATCAAAGCTGCTCGCAGATGGTATAGGACGTATAGCCAGTGGGTTATAAAAAGTCAACAGCCTGTTGACTTTTTCGGAGACGAAGCAAAAAACGGTATTCTGACAATGCCATATTTCTTTGCGAATGTTCCTTGGGGGCAGCATATCTTTATAACTGCCAAAGCTAAATCGCTGCATGAGGCTTTGTTTTATGTATCGCAAGTGTGTGAACATGGGTGGAGCCGTACAGACCTTGAATATTACTATTCAGAAGGCTATTACGCCAAGCATGCCAATGCTATTACTAATTTTGACATTAGCTTGCCGGAAAGCGAATCCCTTCTTGCAAAGCAAATGTTAAAAAGCCCATATAATTTTGAGTTTCTGCAAATGCCTCTGAATTATTCCGAACGGGATTTTGAAGATGAATTAGTAAAACATATTACCGAGTTTTTGCTTGAACTGGGTAAGGGATTCTCATTTGTCGGGAGACAAATGCAGTTATCAATGCCCAATGGAGCAACATATTATCCGGATTTGATTTTTTATCATATTCCGAGCCACAGATATGTAGTCTGCGAGTTGAAGGTGGTACCGTTCATGCCTGAATTTGCAGGCAAATTAAATTTTTACGTTTCAGCCGTCGATCATTTATTACGCGGAGAGAATGATAATCAAACTATCGGTTTGCTTATTTGTCGTTCCAAGGACAACACAATTGTTGAATGGTCGTTTGAAGGCATTGAACGACCCATTGGTGTCGCTGAATATGAGAAGGAAATTAAAAAGTTAATTGAAGATTTACCCACACCGAAACAAATTAAAGATAACCTATAAACAGAGCCGCCCCGGAGGGCGACCCGAAGTAAGGAGAGAGGGAGGGGTCAGATGACGCGGAACACGTTATTGTTGGCGCCCATCGAGTAGTCGTACATAAACAGCTCGCGTCCGAAGGCTTCGTAGTCGAAGTAGCGGGCGAGGTCGCCCATCTCTCTTTCGAGATTGTAGCACTCGCTGATGATGTGCCGGGCGAAGTCTTCTTCGCTGTCCCACTCGCCGCAGTAGGCTTCCTCGAAGTTGTCGAGTTCGTCGTGGAACTCCATGTAGTCATCGACGGCCTCCTGACCGTGCTTGTCGCACATATCCGAGTATTCGAGGATATGGTCGAAGTCGTCCTCCGACATGAAGCCCTCGTTGTACCACTGGCGGGGGAATCCCTCGTAGTCCTGAGCCATCAGCTCCGGGTCTTCCTCGTCGGCGTGGATAGCCAGGCAGAAGTCGATAAACTCGTCATAGGCGTTAAAACTGCTGAGGTCAATCCACAAACCGCAGAGCGAGCCGTCGTTGTACTTGCCGTAAGTACCGACATAGACGGAAGGTTCACCGTCGCAGCTGCTCTTGTGCCTTGCGACTGCATCCTGAAGGTCGGCTACCGTGTAGCCCAGTTCGCTGAGTCGTTCTTCGACTCTTGGAGTGATGTTGAGTTCTCCGAATTGTAATCTCATTGCTGTAAAATTTTGAGGGTTTGACATTTGGCTCATTTTTAAGTTTTACGTTGCAATAATTGGGAGAGCTGAGTAAGTGAGCGAAGCAAAAATTTCAAGTAAAATTTTAAGGCCGTGGCCGGTCAATACTACCTGCAAGGTGGAGATTGATAAAATATTATGCAGTAAATCCGCAGGCTTGTTTTGCGTTGAACGGTCAGCCCTACCTTTGCGACAGGAAAACTAAATGAGCCAACTGTCCCGAAAAATCAGCAATGAGATTACGGTGGACTCAACCCAAGAGTCAGAAGAACCGGCGGACGCGGCGAAGCCGGACCGAAAGGGAAAGTCGAACAAGAGCGGATGCAGGTGTGCCTGACGAGTATCTGTGTCGGTGCTTACGATTATGGAAAGTACAATGGCGGCGTGTCGTCAGTGGATAGGCCTGTGCGCTCAACGGCCACGACACCTTAGACTGCAAGGCGCTCCACATAGACGTGGCAGATCCACTCCTTGATACAGGCTCGGACTCCGAGGGAATCCACCGCCAACCTCTGACTAATGAGGGCAAATATCGGAGAACGACTGTGCCGTTGAAAACGGTCGTGCGACTGCGCGGTGAGGATGCCGTCAACCGATGACGGAGTTCCTGACGATCCCGACACCCGAAGGGCTACTGTGGCGAGGGGGACAGTTTACGCCGCGCATCATCGGCTGCCGCTATGAAAGTGGGCGACCTTGACCGCCCGACCACGGAGCCGTGCTGTTTATGACTACCCGATGGATAAGCGCCAACAAGTTCCGCATCATCTGTCCCCTCTCTCTCGGATGCGAGGTGTCGCCCTCCGAGGCAGCTCCATCCAATGAAAAACCGCCGACGCCTCACGCGCCAGCGGTTCCGGTAACTT
>ENA-UALF01000635-UALF01000635.1-human-gut-metagenome-genome-assembly--contig:-NODE-635-length-16870-cov-8.192804_pt1 | contig 16870 bp, 13 predicted proteins | sample MGYA00243698_ERZ654464 | MGnify/ENA primary metagenome ERZ654464 (study PRJEB26926, sample SAMN06164595) | human gut metagenome | biome: ENVO:00009003; feature: ENVO:2100002; material: ENVO:00002003...
CGAGATCGCTCAGTGTCTCGTGGGCTCGGAGATGTGTATAAGAGACAGGCCCATAATCATGCTGCGGTCGAAGCCGAGGTCGCGCGCATGGCCCGCAGGAACAGCTTCCAGTTCGGCGGAGATGAAATCTTCTTCGTCGATGCTGTACTGCTCCTTCAAAATGTCCAAAATCGCGTTCTTAACCGGGTCTTTGTCGGTATCCTTCTTCGGTTCGCTGCCGATGATGATGTTCAGGCTGTCGCCTTCAATCACCTTTGCGGCGGTCTTGCCCATCTGATCGGCGGCAAGGTGAATCAGCAGGTCAGAGATGTAGAAGACGGGGTCGCCGGGCTTATCACCGATATTCAGCGTGACGGTCGTGCCGTCCTTCTTGACAACAACGCCGTGGAGCGCCAGCGGCAGCGCCACCCACTGGTACTTCTTGATGCCGCCGTAGTAGTGCGTGTCGAGGTACGCAAGGTGCTCATCCTCATACAGCGGATTCTGCTTGATGTCAATGCGGGGCGAGTCGATGTGTGCGCCCAGAATGTTCATGCCGCACTCCATCGGCTTTTCACCAATGATGAAGAGCATGATATCCTTGTTCATCCACGCACGATAAACGCGGTCGCCCGCCTTGAGCGTTTCGCCGTTTTTGACGACGTCCATCAGGTTCTTGAAGCCCTTTGCTTCCGCCTGACGCACGCCCTCCGCGACGCACTCACGCTCGGTCTTGCCGTTGTTCAGGAATGCCATATAATCCTTTGCGAAGGCGGAAAGCTGTTCCTTTTCGTCCTCCGCGAGGTTTTCCCACGCATTTTTGCGGTACATAGCGAATTCTCCTTTGAAAGGTGCATTTTCCAGTCTCCCGGAATGCATTTATTATACGTCAAATCGTGCAAAAGTGCAACCATCCGCCGCATTTCTTTCGTACCATTCAAAAAACCGGGCAGTCTTTTGAACTGTCCGGCTAATGAGAGGCGCTGGGGCGTTGCCCCAGACCCTACAAGGGACGCTGTCCCTTGACCCTGCAAGGGAGTTCCTCCCTTGACCCTTTCGCGCGATTGAGTTGAGCGCACTTGCCTACTGGTCTCGCGTGTTAATTGATAATACTGCTAAGGTGCAAGCAGATACCTTCCCTACGGCTTTCGATACCCTGTCTTAACCCACATAGTTGCGGCTCCGAAGGTTTCCAAAGGGCGATCGCAGACTTCGTCTGTTTTCATTGCCCTTTGGTCGCCTCCGCAGAGGCGAAACTCCCTGCGCAATCATGCAATGTCATGCCGAAATGACATTGCTCCCCTTACTTCGTGGGGAACGCGAAATACTTGCGCGCGTTGTCGCAGGAGATGCCGCGGACGATTTCGCCGAGGATGTCGTAGTCCTGCGGGAAGCGGCCATCCTCCACCCATTCGCCCAGCAGACGGCACAGGATGCGGCGGAAATACTCGTGGCGCGGATAGGACAGGAAGGAGCGGCTGTCGGTCAGCATACCGACAAAGCCCGCCAGATAGCCAAGATTCGCAAGGCTCGTCAGCTGGTTGGTCATGCCGGTGAAATGGTCGTTGAACCACCACGCAGAGCCGTGCTGCATCTTGCTGACCGCTTCGGACGACTGGAAGCAGCCGCACAGCGTGTCAATCGCCTGATCGTCCGCCGGATTCAGGGAGTAGAGAATCGTGCGGGGCAGCCCCGACGCCGACTCGACTGCGCCAAGGAACGCTGCCATCTGGTCAACGGGCGTATAGTTGTTGATGGTATCGTAGCCAGTGTCCGGGCCGAGCTTCTCGAACATCACGCGGTTGTTGTCGCGGCGGCAGCCGTAGTGCAGCTGCATCGTCCAGTTCAGCTTCTTGTACTGCGCGGCGCAGAAGAGCAGCATCGCGGTCTTGAACTGCGCGACTTCGGTGTCCGTCAGCGTCTCGCCCGCCGCCTTCTTGGCGAAGATGGCTTCAATCGCGGCATCATCCGCCGGCTCATAGACCACATAATTCAGGCCGTGGTCAGACAGACGGCAGTTGTTCTCGTGGAAGTACGCCATGCGCTTTTCCAGCGCCGCCTTCAAGTCCGCGAAGGTGTGGATTTCCATCTCCGCCGCCTTTTCCAGCTTGGCGATGTACGCCATGAAATCCGGCTTCTCGATGTTGACCGCCTTGTCAGGGCGCCATGCGGGCAGCACGTTCGTCTTGAAGGACTTGTCCGCCAGCAGCTTCTGGTGATACTCCAGCGTATCCACCGGGTCGTCGGTGGTGCAGATGGTTTCGACATTGCTCATGGCAATCAGGCCGCGCGTGGTGTAGCCGGGCTTCTGCAGCGTCTCGTTAGCGAGGTTCCACACTTCGTCAGCGGTCTTGGCGCTCAGCGTACCGTGATAGCCGAAGAAGCGCTGCAGTTCCAGATGCGTCCAGTGGTACAGCGGATTGCCAATTGCCTTGCCGACAACCTCCGCCCACTTGCAGAACTTCTCGTAGTCGCTCGCGCCGCCGGTAATGTAGTATTCATCCACGCCCGCGCAGCGCATCAGGCGCCACTTGTAGTGGTCGCCGCCCAGCCAGACCTTCGTGATGTTCTCGAAGCGCTGGTCTTCCCAAATTTCCTTGGGGCTGATGTGGCAGTGGTAGTCGATGATGGGGCAGGACGCGGCATAGTCGTGGTAGAGCTTGCGCGCCGTCTCGGTGTTCAGCAGGAAATCCTTATCCATGAAGGTGGTCATACGTCATGAACTCCTTTCAAAAATCGCTACTATATGAAACCGCACCATGCGGGGAAAAGCTTATTTGTCTTGTGCCGCCCGTGTTGAGCCTCGCTGGATGATTTCCGCCGTAAAGACGGTCTTTTCCGGCATCTCGCGTCCTTCCAGCACGCCCAGCATCGTTTCGACAATGCGCTCGCAGATAGCGGGCAGACGGTTGTCCACGCTCGTCAGCTCCGGCTCGGTACACAGGCAGAGGTTCGAGTTGTTGTAGCCGACGACGGACAAATCCTCCGGCACGCGCCGCCCGACCGCCTGCGCGTACTTCATCGCGCCAACCGCCAGCACATCCTCGCTCGCCAGCACCGCGTCGAACTGCAAGCCCTCTCGTTCCAGTTCCATCAGACAGTCGCGCACGGCGTGAATGCTGAATTTGTCCGCGTCGAAGCGGCGCATCAGCGTCTCGTCCACCGGCAAATTGTGCGCCGCCAGCGCGTCCCGGCATCCGGCGAGCTTGCGCTGCCCGGAGTTGTTGCTGGAGTGGTACAGGTACAGCACGCGCTTGCATCCGCTGTCCAGCAGCTGGTTCATAGCTTCCTTCATCGCGCGCTCGTCATCGCACAGGACGCAGAACACGTTCGGGCACTGGAACGAGCCATTGAGCAGCACAACCGGCACATTCGTCGCAGCTTGGCGGATATAGGCGTTATCCTCCGAGTTTTCCTCGATGAACGTCGAGCCCATGAGCACCATGCCATCCACATGGCGGCTGGTCAGTAATTCGACGCCCTGCCGGCGTGCCGCGAGATCGCGGTTCGTGCAGGAGAGCAGACAGTCGTAGTGCTTCTGGCGGAAGGCATGCTCCAGGCAAGCCAGCGCGCGCGCCAGATACGGGTCAGCCGCATCCGGGCAGAGCAGCCCGATGGTCTTCATCGTGTTCAAACCCAGACCGCGGGCAAAGGCATTGGGTACATAGCCGCAGCCGTCAATGACCTTCATCACCTTCCGGCGCGTCTCCTCCGACACATGGGGGCTGTTGTTCAATACGCGGGATACGGTTGCGATGGATACGCCTGCGTGACGGGAAATATCATAGATGTTCACTCGCGGCATTCCCCCTTCCATTCGCGGTGTGTAAACACTTCCATTCTCCGCGTCAATCCACATTATACACGCTTTTTCCCCCTTTTGCAAGCCTCATTTTCGCGTTTTCGTGCCGACATTCACAGGAAATCCGGCGTACTTTTTCCCAGATTGCATAAATTGCAGGAAATATCGGCGGAACCATTGACGGAAGCGCGAAAAGAGAGTAGAATAAATGCAGGCGTGTTGTAATCGCTTACATGCCTGATGATTTGCCTGATGAATTGATGGAGGGACATCGAAATGGAACGTTTGAATGCTGTAATGGCGCCCGCGCCTGTCCGCCCGGTCAAGGTGCTGCAGTTCGGTGAAGGCAACTTCCTGCGCGCCTTTGTGGATTACATGATTGATATTGCCAATGAGAAGAGCGACTTCAACGGCTCTGTCGCGCTGGTGAAGCCGATTCAGATGGGTACGCTGTTCCCGGCGTTCAAGGAGCAGGATTACCGCTACACGGTCATGCTGCGCGGTCTGGTGGACGGTCAGGCGGTGGAGCAGACGCGCGTGGTCACGTCCGTGGCCGACGCCGTGGATGCGTATGCGGACTATGCCCACTATGCCGATTACGCCAAGCTGCCGTCGCTGCGCTTCATCGTCAGCAACACGACCGAAGCCGGCATCGTGCTGGACGAGACGGATGAGTTCTCCCTCTGCCCGCCCAAGTCCTACCCCGGCAAGCTGACGAAGTTTCTCTTCGAGCGCGCCGAAGCATTCGACTATGCGCAGGACAAGGGACTCATCATCCTGCCGGTCGAGTTGATTGACGACAACGGCATCATGCTGAAAAAGTGCGTCAAGGCGCTGGCAAAGCAGTGGGCGCTGGGCGAGAAGTTCGAGCAGTGGCTGGAGACGGCGTGCGTGTTCACCTCCACGCTTGTTGACCGCATCGTGACCGGCTATCCGCGCGGCGAGGATCAGTCAATTTGGGAGAAGCTGGGCTATCAGGACAACCTGCTGGACACCGCTGAACCCTTCGGTCTGTGGGTCATCGAATCCCCCCGCGACCTTTCCGACGAACTGCCCCTGCCGCAGTGCGGGCTGCCCGTCATCTACACTGATAATCAGAAGCCTTACAAGCAGCGCAAGGTGCGAATCCTCAACGGCGCGCACACGTCTTTCGTCCCCGCTGCCTTCCAGTGCGGCTACGACATTGTGCTGGACGCGATGAATGACCCGATGATTGCCACCTTCATGCAGAAGACGCTCTACGACGAGGTCATCCCGACGCTGTCCCTGCCCAAGGCGGACTTGATGGCGTTCGCCGAGGCGGTCACGGGGCGCTTCCGCAATCCCTTCATCAAGCACGCGCTGCTCTCCATCTGCCTGAACAGCGTGTCGAAGTGGCGCGCGCGCTGCATGCCTTCCCTGCTGGGCTATGTGGAGAAGACCGGCGAGCTGCCCGCGCACCTGACGTTCTCTCTGGCGAGCCTGATGAGCCTGTACCGCGGCGGCAAGCTGACCGGCGACGGCCGTCTGGAATGCCAGCGCGACGGTCAGCCCTACTACCTGCAGGATGACGCCGCCGTGCTGAACTTCTTCGCCGAGACTTCCAGCGAATCCCCCGAAGAACAGGCGAAGGAATTCCTCTCCAATGAAGCGTTTTTTGGCGCTGAGCTGTGCAAAGTGCCGGGTCTGGTGGAGTCCGTCGGCGCTTCCCTGCGCGAAATCCTCGACAAGGGGATGCGCACGGTCATGAACGAGAAGTTCGGAGTGTGAAAAATGGCTGAACTGCTTCGCATCACCCCGCAGGACAATGTGGCGGTCGCGCTGACCGCCCTGTCCTCCGGGCAGACCGTGACGGTGGATGGCATTGCGCTCACCACGGTCACGGACGTTCCCGCCGGGCATAAGGTGGCGCTTTTCCCCATCAAGGCGGGCGAAAAGGTCATCAAGTACGGCTTCCCGATTGGCTACGCGAAGGAGGACATTCCCGTCGGTGCGCATGTGCATGTCCACAATCTGCACACCGGGTTGTCCGGCGAGCTGACGTATGAATATCACCCGACGTACCCGACCGTACCGCAAATTCCGGCAGCGACGTTCATGGGCTATCCGCGCAAAGACGGGCGCGTCGGCGTGCGCAATGAGCTGTGGATTCTGCCCACCGTCGGCTGCGTCAACGACATTGCCCGCCAGCTGGAGCGCGCGGCGCAGGAGCTTGTCGGCGGCGGCGTGGAGTGTGTCTGTGCCTTCCCGCACCCCTACGGCTGCTCACAGATGGGCGATGATCAGGAGAATACGCGCACGATTCTGGCGGATTTGGCGACGCACCCCAACGTCGGCGGCGTGCTGGTGCTGGGGCTGGGCTGCGAAAATTCCAGTGCCGCCATCATCGAGGAGCACATGGGCGACTACGACAAGTCGCGCGTACGTTTCCTCGTCTGCCAGCAGGTGGAAGATGAATTTACCGAGGCGATGAAGCTGCTGCGCGAGCTTGCGGACAACATGCGGGATGAGCAGCGTGTCCCCTGCCCTGCCAGCAAACTTGTGATTGGCCTCAAGTGCGGCGGTTCGGACGGCTTCTCCGGCATCACGGCGAACCCGGTCATCGGCGGCTTCTCCGACCTGCTGTGCGGCATGGGCGGCACGACGATTCTGACCGAAGTGCCGGAAATGTTCGGCGCGGAAACCATCCTGATGGATCGCTGCAACACGCCGGAGCTGTTCGACAAGACGGTGCGGCTGATTAACGACTTCAAGCGCTATTTCGAGGAACATCATCAGACGATTTACGAGAATCCGTCCCCCGGCAACAAGGCGGGCGGCATTTCCACACTGGAAGACAAGGCGCTAGGCTGCACGCAGAAGAGCGGTTTCTCCCCCGTGCGCGACGTGCTGGCGTATGGCGAGCGCGTCCACACGCCCGGCTTGAACCTGCTGTCCGCCCCCGGCAACGATCTTGTGGCGGCGACGGCGCTGGCTTCGGCGGGCGCACAGATTGTGCTGTTCTCCACGGGGCGCGGCACGCCGTTCGCGTGTCCTGTGCCAACGCTGAAAATCGCCACGAACACGCCTCTCGCCACGAAGAAGCACGGCTGGATTGACTTCAATGCCGGTCAGCTGCTGACAGACGGCAAGACGCTGCCGGAGCTTTCGCAGGCGCTGATGGAGGACGTGCTGGCAACAGCTTCCGGGCGGCTGGTCTGCTCGGAGCGCAATGGCTTCCACGACCTCGCCATCTTCAAAACCGGCGTGACGCTGTAATACGCAAACATCCCGACGAGCATTTTCACTCGCCGGGATGCTTTTTATTGGGTTCGATTACTCAATCCAGAACACGCGGTTGTCCTTGCGTTTCGCCGCTTTCGGGGCTTCGCCGTCGATGTAGCCGACTGCGCAGTGCCCGATGCCTTCCCATTCGCCCTCGATACCCAGCTTTTTCAGCAGCGCCTGATATTCGGGCCGCTCGAACTCTTCCTTCGCCCGATGAATCCAAATGCTGCCCAGCCCCAGCGAATGCGCCGCCAGCATCAGGTTGCCCATGACGAGGCTGCCGTCGTAGATGGCGGTGCGGCAGGATTTGTCCGCCAGCACAATCAGAATCGCCGGTGCGCCGTAGAAGGGGTCGAAATCCGGCTTGCCCATGATTTCCGCATTCGTTTTCGCCAGCTCGTCGCGCAGTTCCTTGTTCGTCACCGCCACGATGATGGCGGACTGCCTGCCCATACCGCTGGCCGCGTACAGCCCGGCTTCCACAATCTGTGCCAAATCTTCTTTGGCGGGCATCGTCGGCTGAAATTTGCGGATGCTCCGGCGCTCTTCCATGGCTTTGATAATCTCATTCATCGTGCGTTTCTCCCTTCTGGTATACTATTTCCAAATGAGAATGCAGGAAATAGTATTATTCTTCTTCTTCGTCTTCCTGATTCAAGAAGGCTTCCCGGAAAATCGTATCCGGGTCAAAGCGCGGGTCAAACGCCAGCGCTTTCAGGCTCTCCCGTCCAACGACGGTGTTCGTGCCGAGACAGTCGTTGCAGCGATAGCCGCAGTCCGGGCAGACGCAGCCCAGATGGTCGCTTTCTGCCTGAATCATGTAGGTGCCGCATTCCTTGCAGGAACAGCGCATTGAATTTCAGTTCCTTTCTTGCTTTTCGTCCGCCCAAATCACCATGCCGCCGAGGTCTTGCACCACGCGTGCCACTTTTCGCAGCGTTTTCGCCGTATCCTCCCCGCCCAGTGACAGCAGGCGCAGGTCGATGCGTTCGCTGCGCTCATCCAGCGCGTCATAGAGCGCATCCGCATTGCCGCCGTAGTAGTCCGGCAGGCAGAGCAGCTTTTTCAGCATCCGGTGGACGGCTTTCCCATCCGAGAACTGCCGCCCATCAATCGTCAGAACATGCGTCAATTGGCGCTCACCGTGCCCTTTTCGCCGTCCACAGTCACGACTGCGCCGGATTTGAGGATATTCGTGGCGTTCTTCGCGCCGATGATGACCGGAATGTCCAGCGACATGCCCGCAATCGCGCCGTGTCCCTCCGGGTTGTCGTCCTCCAGCACAATCGCGGAGGATTTGCGCAGCATGGAGAACATCTCGCGCGTCGTCTGATGGCAGACAATCACGTCGCCGGTGTTGAAGTCTTTCGCGTCCTTTTCCAGATTGCGGATGACACACAGCGGTGCAACCACCTTGCCGCCATGCAGCCCTTGCCCGCGCGACAGCAAATGCCCGACGACATGCACCTTCATCAGGTTTGTCGTGCCGGAAATGCCCAGCGGAACGCCCGCCGTCAGCACAACCAGTTCGCCATCATGCACCAGCCCGTTCTGCACGGCAGCATCCACTGCGTGTTCAAACAGGTCGTCGGTGTTGCTTTCCTCGGCAATCATCAGCGGCACCGTGCCCCACGAAAGCGCAAGCTGGCGCCAGACGTGCTTTTCCGTCGTGCAGCCGACAATGACGCACGCGGGGCGGTAGCGGCTGAGGATTCGCGCCGTCGAGCCGGACTTGGTGACGGTGATAATTGCGCTGGCGTTGAGGTCGTGCGCGGAAGTGACCGTCGCGTGACTGATAGCGTTCGTGACGTCAGTCGAGGCGGACGTATCGCGGGAGAAGCGGCGGATGTAGTCCATATCGGCTTCCGCGCGCAGGGCGATGCGCACCATCGTCTCCACTGCTTCCACAGGGTACGCGCCGACCGCCGATTCGCCGGAGAGCATGATGGCGCTCGTGCCGTCGTAAATCGCGTTGGCAACGTCGGTCGCTTCGGCACGGGTCGGGCGCGGGTTCTTAATCATCGAATCCAGCATCTGCGTCGCGGTGATAACAGGCTTGCCCGCCGCAATGCCGCGCTGAATCAGCTTCTTCTGCAGGCTCGGGACGTCCTCCAGCGGCACTTCTACGCCCAAATCGCCGCGCGCCACCATCACGCCGTCCACCACGCGGAGAATCTCGTCAATGTTCTCCACGCCCTCCATGTTCTCAATTTTGGCAATAATGTTGATGGTATGGCAGTTATTCTCCTGCAGGATGTGACGAATCTGCATAATATCGTCCGCGCAGCGCGTGAACGAAGCCGCAATGAAATCATAACCATTCTTGATGGCAAAGAGAATATCCTGATGGTCTTTTTCGCTGATGAAAGGCATCGACAGGTGCGCATTCGGAATGTTGACGCCCTTGTTGTTGCTCACCACGCCGCCGTTGAGCACACGGCAGACGATGTCCGCCCCATCAATGCGCTCCACCTGCATCCCAATCAGACCGTCGTCAATCAGGATGCTGCTGCCGACGGCAATGTCCTGCGGCAATTCCTTGTAGGTGATGGACACGCGCTCTTCGTCGCCCTCCACCTCGTCAGTCGTGAGGGTGAACAGCTGGCCGTTTTGCAGCGTGACGCGCCCATTTTTGAACGAACGCACGCGAATTTCCGGGCCCTTGGTATCCAGCATCGTGGCGACCGGCAGCCCCAGGTCATCGCGGATGCGGCAGACTTCATCGTAATAATGCTGATGCGTTTCATAAGTGCCGTGCGAAAAATTGAAGCGCGCGACATTCATGCCCGCCTTCATCAGCGGCGCAATCAGGTGCTTTTCAAACAGGTTCGGGCCCATCGTGCAGACGATTTTCGTCTTGCGAATCGGCGTATTCACGAAAACAATCCCCCATTTTCATAGAATCCTTTCCTATTATATCATACAGATACTCTGCTGTGAATCCCCCGCGATAAAAATTGTGAAAAATCGAACGCAAAAACGGACGAAAGCCGCTGCTTCCGCCCGCCGATGTTTATCCTTCTACTTCGCCCACGCCGTCGCATTCCAGCTTCGCGCCGTCCTGCCCGGTAATGGTCACATCTTTCAGCACGATTTTCGCCACGTTGATGGCCGTCAGCCCCTTGCGCGCAAGATACGGCACGCCCTGCGCCATTGCAGGCTGCATGGGTTTGGCATTCTTGTCGCAGGAGATGTGCACGTCCTCCATCACAACCGCTTCAATCGGCCGCTCCGGCAGACCAAGGAAGTAGCCCGCGCAGGTCACATCCGTCGCCGTTACATGACGGAACGCAACCGTCCCGATGCGCGGCGTACGCTCGTCCACCGGCTGCTTCTCGCGGCTCTGGACGTACTCGCTCTTGCCGTCCGGATCGCAGAAGTACATGCAGTTGACCACATACGGCGTGCCGACGTGCTCCATGCGCACATTTTCAAACACAATGTCGTCAATCACGCCCTGCTGTCCGCGCCCGCGCCGGGTCTTAACGCGCAGACCGCGGTCGGTGTTGCGCATCAGGCAGTCATGCAGGCGCACATGCGCGATTCCGCCCGCCATTTCGCTGCCGCAGGTCATGCCGCCATGCCCGTTTTCCATCAGGCAGTGGCTGATTTCGATGCGCTGGCAGGGCGTTTTGTAGCGCTTCCCCATGTACAGCTTGCCAGATTTGAGTGCAATGCAGTCATCCCCCAAGGAGAAATGCGCGCCCGCGAGCAGGATGCCATCGCAGCTTTCCGGGTCGAAGCCGTCGGTATTCGGGCTGTTCGCCGGGGCGTTGACGCGGATGTTCAGGAAGCACAAATCCTTAGAGAAATACGGCTGCAAGTTCCACGACGGCGAATTCTGGAACGTCACGCCCTGCACGGTCACGTTCTTGCAGTGATTGAGGAAGAGCATCCGCGGCCGCCACGCCCCGCGCCGCACCTTGCAGTTCTGCCACCAGTCGCTCTTGTCACCCTGCCCGTCCAGCACACCTTCGCCGTACAGCACAACGTCCTCGACATCCATCCCGTTGATAAACGCGGCGTACATGTCCAGCGGGTTGCCCTCCCATGAACCGAGATTCAAATCGTCCGTTTCGTCGGTGGACAGAATCATCCCCGGCAGAATCGGGAATTTGCTGCGGTCGGTTTCCAGCAGCAGCGTCGCGCCGCGCCGAAGCTCGATGCGCACATGGCTTTTCAGCATCAGCGGCAGCACATGATAACGCCCCGCCGGAATCAGCACGCGCCCATCCGCCGGGCAATGCAGAATCGCCGCCTGAATCACCGCCGTATCGTCATGCACGCCGTCGCCGACCGCGCCGAACTGCCGGACATTGAGCGTGTAGCTCTCCCGCGCTGTGCGGAACGCGCATTGCCCGACTTCCTCCGCTCCCAATCGGACAGACAGCACATATTCTTTCTCCGGCTGCAAATCATACAGCGAAGTCACAGCCGTGTCCGCCGTACCCGCCGCCTGTCCGTTCAGGAACAGCTGATAGACCGCCTTCGTGTGGTACAGACCGCCATCCGCAATCTGCACCGTGGCACTGCGCGCCTGCACAAACAGCTTGCTGATTTCCATTTTTCCGCTCCTTACGCCTGCTTCGCCCGCAGGTATTCGCTGTACGCCATGATGAACGGCCCGACGCCCTTGCTGTCGTCGGACTTTTTCGGCTCGGACAGATAGTACGCCACCGAACCGTCACGCTGCGGATTCTTGTCCGGGCCAAGCCCCGCCACCCAGCAGATATCAGTCAGGCGGACGACGCCGTCCTCCTCCGCGCGCAGCTTGTTTGCCACCAGCTTCTCGAACACATCCAGCGCAATCGGCAGATACTTCTCCGCGTCCAACACACCAATGCGCACGCCCTTGAGCAGGCTGTACGCAATCATCGCGGAACCGGAAGTTTCGGTGTAGTTTCCCTCTGCCTCCGGATGATCAATCACCTGATAGAACAGCCCATTCTCCGCGCGGTATGGCAGCACGCCCCGAATGCTCTCGCGGAAGATGTCCACCAGCGCGCGATAATGCTCATAGAGCTGCTCCGAGCACAGCGCAATGCAGTCCACCAGCGCCATCAAGTACCAGCCTGTCGAGCGCAGCCAGAAGTTCTTTGAGCAGCCGGTTTCCTTGTCCGCCCAGAACTGCACGCGCGCCTCATCGTAGGCATGGTAGTTCAGCCCCTTCTCCGGGTTGTAGAGGTACTTGCGCACGTTCTGAAACTGCCGGGTAATATCCGCCACATGCGCCATGCCGTCGAACTTCGCCTCGTACGCCATGTAGAACGGCTGCGCCATGTACAGCCCATCCAGCCAAATCTGGTTCGGATACAGCTGCTTATGCCAGAAATTGCCGCACTGGCAGCGCGGATGCTCCCGAAGCCGCTGCATGTGGAACTCAATCGCCTTGCGATAGCGCTCCTCGCCCGTCTCCTCCAAGGCGAAGAACAGCGCCTTGCCGCTGTTGATGGAATCAATGTTGTACTGCCGCATCTCATAATTCGGAATGCTGCCGTCCGCCGCGACATACGCCGAGACGTAATCCAGCACGAAATCGCGATACAGCACGTCCCCCGTCGCATGGTAGAGGTCGATGCACCCCTTCAGCACGCAGCCATCCTCATAGTTCCAATACTTCTTGTAGGGTGTGTAATTTGCCAGAAAGCGTTGAAAATACTGCTGAATATCCATTGTCATGCACCTTTCTGCGGGTATTTCCGCTTCATTATATAAAGAATTTTGATAGGTGTCAACCGATTCCAAATGACACTTGGAAATTTTTTTGTGATAGCGCTTTCATTTTGGCGCGAAATGCGCTATAATGGGATCATTCTCCCGATGAAGGAGGTTCCTCGCCATGAAACTCAGCAAAGGCAACCGCGATTTGATTCTGCACGGCTCATTGGTCAAGGCAGTGTTCGCCATTGCGATTCCCGTCGTCGTCAACAGCTTCCTGCAAACGATGTACAACCTGACCGACACCTATTGGCTGGGGCAGCTCAGTGTCGATTACCTCGCCGCCATCAACCTCGTCAGCCCCGTGCAGAATACGGTCATCAACTTCGGCAGCGGCGTCACCGTCGCGGGTGCGGTGATGATCAGCCAGTACATCGGCGCGGGCAAACCGGAAATGGCGCGGAAAATCGCCAACCAGATTTTCACTGTTGCGATGCTCTTCTCGCTCCTGTGCGCGTCGGTGATGGCGGTCGCGACGCCGGGTATCGTCGGATGGATGGGCGCCGCGCCCGATTATTTCGACCACGCGGTAACGTACATGCGTCTCGTCGTCCTTGACATGCCGTTTTTGTTCATGGTCAACATTTACCAGTCCATTCGGCAGGCGCAGGGCGACACCGTCCGCCCGATGCTGCTGAACCTGCTGGGCATTGCTGTCAACATGGTGCTTGACCCGCTGCTGATGGTCGTCCTGCACTGGAACGCCGCCGGCGCCGCGCTGGCGACCGTGTTCGCGAAGATGGTGCCCGCGTGCATCGCGTTCTTCCTGCTCTGCACCCGCCGCGACGAAGCAATTTGTTTCGATCGCCGCTTCCTTCGCCCGGATGCAGCCTGCCTGCGCGACATCGTGCGTATCGGGCTTCCGACTGCCTTGGGGTCAAGCTTCATGCAGTTCGGCTTCATCCTCATGTCGCGCAACGTCAATGTGTACGGCAAGATGGCCATGGCGGCGTACGGCATCGGCAACAAGGTCAACGGTCTGATTTCGCTTCCCTCCACCGGCATCGGCAGCGCCGTCAGCACCATTGTCGCGCAGAACATGGGGGCGCAGCAGGTTGACCGCGCCGAACGCGGGTACAAATTGAGCACGGGAATGGCGTTTCTGTTTCTGCTTCTCGGTGGATTTGTCCTTTCCCGACCGTCGGTCGCTTCTGTCATCGTCAGCATCTTCACGGACGAGGCGGAGGTCATCCCGATGTCAGCAGACTACCTGTCCATCATGGCGTTCTGGTGCTGGACGAACAGCATCCACGATGCGACCCGCGGTCTGTTTCAAGGGAGTGGACACACATTTCTGCCCGTTGCAGTGGATATGACACGCCTATGGGTGCTGCGTTTCGCGACCCTTGCATTCTGTGAGCAGGTGCTGCATCTGGGTGTGCGGAGCGTGTGGTACTCAGTCGTGGTGTCGAACGGGATTGCATCGGCGATTCTGTTGGTGCTGTATTTCACCGGAATTTGGCGGAAATCGACCATCAAGATTCACGATTAAAAGCGTCTGCGGGCGCTTTTTTTCTTGGCATTCTACCGATTTCCGACCAGAATCCGGTTTTTGCCGACCGAAAGTCGGTTTTTTTTACAGCGTTTCGATGCCTTCCACGCGCACTGCGCCGAACTCCGCCCAGCCGCCGTGGTCGTCGCCGCCATTCATCGGCATACAGAACAGCGCCAGCCGCGCCCCGACCCATGTGTGGCGCGCAGGTTCAAACGGCTGCCCAATCGGGTGAAATTCGCCGCCCTGCGCGTACTCGAACGACGCGACCGCCGTGCTGCTCGATGTCGGCAGCAGTGTCACGCGAAAAGTCACGGGCGCGTCCTGAATCGGCACGGTTTCCGTTGCTGACTCTGTGTGCTCCTTGCCCTCGCTCGTCACGAACACCAGCGATACGCCGTTTTCCGTCCGCCGAACCGCCGCGTAAGCGTACTGTCCGCCGACGAAGCCCACGCCCGCCTGTTCGCCCGCCTGCAAATGCGCCGCATCGAGCGTCGTCGTTGCGAAGAACGCCGGGCACGCAATTTTCTGCGTCAGCGTCTGCGGGCACTGCCAGAGCCGATTGCCGCCATCGGGCAGTTTCCGCGCATACAGCCGCAGCTTGCCGCCGCCGACCTCGTAGAAATCCGGCTGCCAGTTGCCCATGAACTGCCATTGCAGCCCCAGTGCGCCGCTGAAATCATCATCCCCGATTTCTCCCGACGGCTCACATTCCGGCGCTTTCGGCTTCCGATACGTTTCAACCGCAATGCCGCAGTCCGCCGCGTTCGCAATCGGCGCTGCTTCCGCGCACTCCTCGCCCACCGCGATTGCGTCTGGCGGCACAGGCGTTTCATCCGGGATGCCGATGTACGGCCAGCCGTCCGCCTGCCACGTCATCGGCTGCAAATGCGTCACGCGCCCGTACAGCCCACGGCTCTGGAAGTGCAAGAACCAATGCTCCCCTTCCGGCGTCTCGACCCACGCGCCCTGATGCGGGCCGTTCGTCTCGCTGCTGCCCTGTTTGAGTACGACTTGGGTCTCATATGGGCCGGAAATGCTCCGGCTGCGCAGGCACACCTGCCACCCCGTCGCGACGCCGCCCGCGGGCGCAAAGATGTAATACCATCCGTCGCGCTTATGCACCTTCGGGCCTTCAATCGTCGGATGCTTCTTCGTGCCGTCGTAGAGCAAGCGGTCGTCGCCGAGCGCCGTTCTGCCGTCGGGCGAAATCGGGAAAATCCCCAGCCAGCTCTTGAACCCGATTCGGCTCTTGGCGTACCCGTGGATGATGTAAGCGCGCCCGTCGTCATCCCAAAAGGGACAGGGGTCAATCAGTCCCTTGCCCGGCTTCACCAGCACCGGGTTGTCCCAATCCCCCAGCGGATTTTCCGTGCTGACCATGTAGATGCCCTCGTCCGGCATCCCGTAGTAGATATAAAACCGCCCGTTCTGGAAGCGGATGGCGGGTGCCCAGATGCCTTGCGCATGCTGCGGCGCGGCATACCGCGCTTCGGGGATGTTCTTGACGGCATAGTTGCGTAACTTCCAGTTCACCAAATCGCGGCTGGTGAGAATCGGCAGCCCCGGCACATAGTTGAACGTCGAGGCGGTCAGGTAGTATGTACCATTGACGCAAATTGCGTCCGGGTCGGAATAATCGCAGTACAGCACCGGATTGCGGTACGTTCCGTCACCGTTGTCAGCGCACCAGAGAATCTCACTCATGCCTCTACATCCTCCGCAGCGGACGTTGCAATTTGCCCGAACTGCGCCGCTTCCTTCTCCCACTGGGCGTATTCGTCGCACAGCAGCGCCGCATACGCCCCGCCCAAATCGCGCAGGCCCTTGGCAATCAGCCCACCGAACGCCAATGCGCCCGCAGGCTGCAAATGCGTGTTGTCGTGCTGCCCCAGCGGGAAATGCGGGTAAATCCCGGCAGGCAGGTTCATGTAGTACATCGTTTGTGCGGCTTCGCCCTGTTCATCCACCAGCTTTTCGGACATGGCGGTCAGGTCAATCAACGCCACATGCAGCTTCTCCGCCGTGCGGCGCATACTCTCCGCCCAGCGGTCGTGGTGGAACTGCGCGCCGGGGGCGTTGCGATCGTAGCGCGTCAGCGGGGTGATGAACACAGGCGTTGCGCCCTTATTCCGCGCAACGTTGACGAACCGCTCCAGATTCGCCGGGAAATCCGTCTCCGGATCAGTGTAGCGCGCCGGGTCAGATGCTTTCTCGTCGTTATGCCCGAACTGCACAAAGAGGAAATCCCCCGCGTGAATGCGGTCGTAGATGGTCGCCAAGCGCCCTTCGTCGATGAACTGCTTCGTCGAGCGCCCGTTCTCGGCGTAATTCTCAATCTGCACCTGATAGCGCTTGACGTAGCGGTCGAACACTTGCCCGATGCCCGTCTGCGGGTACGTCGCGATGGAATTCTGCTTGACGGTCGAGTCGCCCGCCCAGAAAATTGTGGTCATATCATTCACCCTTTTCAGCAAAAATGGCCGCAGCAGGACAAAACTGCCCCGTGCGGCTAAGAAGTCGTGTGTTATACTATTTCCAAATGAAAATGCGCCAAGATGCTCTGCGAATTTTTCGCTCTGGCTAACGGGAGTGAAATGCAGCGTAGCAGCGCTACGCTAAATGGAACGACC
>ENA-UALF01000643-UALF01000643.1-human-gut-metagenome-genome-assembly--contig:-NODE-643-length-16751-cov-16.418723_pt1 | contig 16751 bp, 15 predicted proteins | sample MGYA00243698_ERZ654464 | MGnify/ENA primary metagenome ERZ654464 (study PRJEB26926, sample SAMN06164595) | human gut metagenome | biome: ENVO:00009003; feature: ENVO:2100002; material: ENVO:00002003...
TCTACACGCGTAAGATCGTCGGCAGCGTCAGATGTGTATAAGAGACAGCTCATATATTTTAGCATTAATTTAAAGTTTTCGAGGTCTGGCAGGTATGTATCTGTTGCATATAGATCTTTTAAAAAAATCGGATAAAAATTGAATCGGGTAACAAGCTGTGCTATAGTAAGGGCTGCGACAGTTTAATTAAGAAAAGAGAGAATGGAATGAGTGATTTTTTATTTAGTATAAATGCGACAGTGCCGATCTTTCTGGTGATCCTGTTGGGGTGGTTTCTGAAACGGATTGGGCTGATCAATGATGAATTTGCAAATATAGCAAATAAATATGTGTTTAAGGTATCCCTTCCGGTGCTTTTGTTCCGGGATATCGCAACAACCTCGGTATTAAAAGACGTAAATATGAAATTTGTGGCGTTTTGTTTCTTCGGAACTTTTATTATGTTTGCATGTGCATGGTGCTTTGCAAAGATATATTGCCGGGATAAGACGATGGTCGGAGCGTTTGCGCAGGCATCGGCAAGAGGCAGCGCGGCGGTGCTTGGAATTGCCTTTGTAGAAAATATCTGTGGAAGCTCAGGGATGGCTCCGCTTATGATCGTTGCGGCGGTACCATTGTTCAATATCCTGTCTGTTATTATGCTGACCTTTGGGGGCAGAGATAATATCCATGGTTCAGACGGAATTAAAACGGCATGCATTAATATTTTAAAGAATCCGATCATAATCGGTATCGTACTCGGAGTTCCGTTTTCATTATTTAATATTACGATTCCGGCGATCCCGATGAAGACGATCAATTATATAGCACAGACGGCGACTCCGATCGCATTGATCGCCATAGGAGCTGGTTTTAATACAAAAGCGGCACTGGAGAAAATGAAGCCTGCGGTTACAGCAGCTCTTATGAAGCTGATTGTATTTCCTTTGATCTATATGCCGATTGCGATCAAGCTTGGGTTTGCACCGAGTGAGTTGGCAGCAATATTGATCATGACAGGCTCACCATCCACGGTAACTTGTTATATTATGGCTAAGAATATGAATAATGATGAAGTCCTGTCATCAAATGCAATCGTGCTGACAACCCTGTTTTCATCGATCACGATAACGGCATGGGTATATGTCCTTCGCGTTATGGGATGTATATGACAGAAGCAATAATAGAAATCCTTGAATATACAGAACTGGGACTAAATAAGAAGTAATGAATACAGAGAATAAATGAAAAGATTAGGATAATATAGAAAATTAAAATACAGAGAATGGAGAAAGAAGATGAAAAATATAGTTTTGATCGGAATGCCGGGATGTGGAAAGAGTACGATAGGTGTGGTACTCGCCAAGGTTCTTGGATTTGATTTTGTAGATGCAGATGTATTGATCCAGAAGAAGCATGGTAAGCTGCTTCGTGAGTTGATAGCGGAATACGGAGATGATGGGTTCCTTCAGATAGAAAATGATGTAAACAAAGAAATTGACTTAAAGAATACGGTTATTGCAACCGGAGGAAGTGTCGTATACTGTGATGAAGCCATGCAGCATTACGTAAAAAATGATATTGTAGTATATATCGAGCTTCCATATGAAGTGATCGCTTCCAGACTGGAAAATGTAAAACGACGTGGCGTAGTGTTAAAGGATGGTCAGACTTTAAAGGATCTTTATAAAGAGAGAATCTTATTGTATGAAAAATATGCACAGATCACGGTAAAAGCCGAGGGGCTTTCCGTAGAAGAACTAATGGATATGATTGCAGAAAAAGTGTTGGCATATGAGAGCACACATTAATGTGAAGAACAAGCGCAAACAGCATAGATCCAAAGTAATGGTATGAATTTGGAAATATGCAGCGGGCTTATGAGGTACTAAAAACAGATTGGAAAAACGACTTCTGAACAGCAGAATGAAATATTTGGCGAAAGCTGAAAAAATATCTGCACGGAAGTCATTTTTTATATTGACGAAAATGGATGTATCCAATATAATCTATTTTGTGGTTTAAAACGTAGAACTTTAAAGTTGCTTGACTTCAACGCAATAAAGTAAAATGAGCCGGATTATGTCAGAATTCGAAAATCAGAAATTATAAGATGCGCTATTGTTGGTGGAAAGTTGGCTGTAAAATTCTGCGAATACAAAAATGAGAAGTGACGGGAGGTCGACATGGTTATTAAAGTGATTATGCTTGTTGTATTCTTTGGCATAATGATCGGTGTAGGATTTTATGCAAGAAAACAGGCCACAGATGTGAACGGATTTGTACTGGGAGGAAGAAGCGTAGGCCCGTGGCTTACAGCATTTGCATATGGTACATCCTATTTTTCGGCAGTTATTTTTATTGGATATGCAGGACAGTTTGGATGGAAATACGGAATTGCATCCACATGGATCGGTATTGGAAATGCGATCCTTGGATCACTGCTTGCATGGGTAGTGCTTGGCAGAAGAACCAGACTGATCACGCAGAAGCTGGATTCCAGAACAATGCCGGAATTCTTTGAGAGAAGATATAACAGCAAATCCATGAAGATCATTTCTTCCTGGATCATATTCATATTCTTGATCCCATATACGGCTTCATTGTATAATGGTCTTTCCAGATTGTTTGGAATGGCATTCGACATTGATTACAAGATCTGTGTTGTTGCTATGGCAGTTCTTACCGGTGTCTATGTAATCGTTGGCGGATATATGGCGACAGCGATCAATGACTTTATTCAGGGACTGATCATGCTGGTTGGTATAGTAGCAGTTATCTATGCAGTATTAAACGAGAGAGGCGGTCTTACAGGTGCGTTAGACAAGCTGGCTCGTGTAAATGATCCGGCGGTTTCGGACACACCGGGTGTATTTGCATCCTTCCTTGGACCGGATATCTTCAATCTGGTATGTGTTGTCATTTTAACCTCACTTGGAACATGGGGACTTCCTCAGATGATCCAGAAATTCTATGCGATCAAAGATGAGAAGTCAATTAAGACAGGAACGATCGTATCTACTTTATTTGCTACGATCGTAGCCGGAGGATGTTATTTCCTTGGTGGTTTTGGACGACTGACTGAGACGGATGTAGCAACAGAAGGATTTGATGCGATCATTCCACACCTGCTTGAGAATCTTCCGGAAGTATTGATGGGACTGGTGGTTATCCTTGTATTGTCTGCTTCGATGTCTACCTTATCTTCATTGGTTCTGACCTCAAGTTCCACACTTACGATCGACTTTATCAAAGCATCGATCGCACCGAAAATGTCAGAGAAGAAGCAGGTTCTTACAATGCGGATCATGCTGGTAGTATTTATCGCATTATCAGCGGTCATTGCAGTCATTCAGTATTCCAGCAAAGTGGCATTTATCGCACAGCTTATGGGTATCTCATGGGGTGCGATCGCAGGTGCCTGTCTGGCTCCGTTTTTATATGGTCTGTACTGGAAACGTACGACAGTGGCAGCCTGCCTTGTAAGTTTTATCTGGGGCGTTGGTATCATGACACTGAACTTTATCAGTAATACATGGCAGTTATTTAGTTTTCCACAGGCATTACAGTCACCTGTAAACTGTGGTGCAGCAGCGATGATCGGTGGATTGATCCTTGTTCCGGTCGTCAGTCTGATCACAAAGAAACCGGATCAGGAGCGCGTAGAGGAGATCTTCTCCTGTTATGAAGCGACAGTAACCGTACCTCAGAAGGAAGCATTGGACTAATATTATTCAAAAAATATACATAATATGTATAAAGCCGGCAGACAGAAAAACATTCTGTCCTGCCGGCTTTAACATTTGTGTGAAATGCGTAAAAATGTGTTTGTACAAGAGCTTTTTGAATGTAAAATCAGTTTTCAAAACAGAAAGAAAGTATACGAACATATTAAAAATAGAATAAAAAAATAAATATCAAAATAATTTTTTGTATATTTATTAATTAATGCTTGAATATTATGCATAATAACTGTATAATCATGGAAGATTATACGAACTGTATTTTCCTATGAAAGCGGTTGACGGAAAAAAATGCAGAGAGTAAGATAAATGAATGTGTAGAAATACAAATAGGACGATGGCTGTAACGGAAAATGACCGGTCGCAGCAGATTGGAGTAAGATATGATAAAAGCAGGAATTATTGGTTCAACCGGATATGCCGGTCAGGAAATAGTAAGAATTCTTCTTGGACATAAGGATGTGGAAATAGTCTGGTATGGTTCCAGAAGTTTTATAGATAAGAAATATTACGAAGTATTTGGAAACATGTTTCAGATCGTGGATGCAACCTGTCTGGGCGAGAACATGGATGAACTGGCTGAGAAAGTGGATGTTATTTTCACTGCAACCCCACAGGGCTTATGTTCTTCTCTTGTAAATGAGGATATCTTATCAAAGGTTAAGATCATTGATCTGAGTGCGGATTTCAGAATTAAGGATGTTGCTACTTACGAGAAGTGGTACAAGATCGAGCATAAGAGTCCGGAATTTATCGATGAGGCCGTATATGGTCTGTGTGAGATCAACAGAGATAAGGTAAAGGGATGCAGACTTCTGGCAAATCCGGGCTGTTATACAACCTGCTCCATTCTTTCCTTATATCCGCTTGTAAAAGAGAAGCTGATCGATCCGAATACGATCATTGTAGATGCTAAGTCCGGTACATCAGGAGCAGGACGAGGAGCAAAGATCCCGAACCTGTTCTGTGAGGTAAATGAAAGCATTAAGGCATATGGAGTAACGACTCATCGCCATACACCGGAGATCGAAGAACAGCTTGGATATGCATACGGCAGTCCGATCATGATTAATTTCACACCACATCTGGTTCCGATGAATCGTGGTATTCTGGTTACGGCATATGCTTCATTAAAAGAAAAGGTAGATTACGATACTGTTCGTGCTGCATATGATAAATATTATGCAAACGAGAGATTTGTCCGTGTTCTTGACAAGGATGTATGTCCGGAGACACGTTGGGTAGAGGGCAGTAATTATGTAGATGTCAACTTTAAGATTGATGAAAGAACCGGACGTATCATTGCAATGGGAGCACTTGATAATCTGGTAAAGGGAGCAGCCGGTCAGGCAGTTCAGAATATGAATATTATGTTTGGACTTCCGGAAGAAGAAGGACTGCTGATGGCTCCGGTATTCCCGTAAAGAGTAACGGCATCGGATATCGTGGAAGAACAGATGATATAAGGCGGTGATCGGTATGGAGATCATTTCCGGCGGAGTGACAGCTCCAATCGGATTTCTGGCAGCAGGTATGCACGCCGGAGTAAGAAAAAATAAAAAGAAAAAAGACATGGCATTGCTAGTCAGCAAGTGCCCGGCGAAGACAGCTGGAGTATTTACACAGAATGTAGTCAAGGCTGCACCTGTTATGTGGGACAAAGCATTATGTGATGATATCGGCTTATGTCAGGCACTGGTTGTAAACAGTGGAGTGGCAAATGCATGTACCGGAGAAGCAGGAGATGTTGATGTGGCGCATATGGCAGAGCTTGCGGCAGCAGAACTTCAGGTACCGGCTGATCAGGTTGCGGTTGCTTCGACCGGAGTAATAGGTATAAGGCTTCCGATGGAGACGATCGCGCATGGAATCCGCGAACTTTCAGGGATGCTTTCCGATGATTTGGAAAGTGGAAGTCATGCGGCGGAAGCCATTATGACGACCGATGTATATAAAAAAGAGATCGCGGTAAAGCTGCAGATCAAAGGGAAGACAGTTACCGTCGGAGGCATGTGCAAAGGTTCCGGTATGATCAATCCGAATCTTGGAACGGTGCTTGGATTCCTGACAACGGATCTGAATATCAGTCAGGAGTTATTGCAGAAAACACTGAGAAATGATGTCATAGACACTTATAATATGTTATCTGTCGATGGGGATACTTCAACGAATGACACCGTTATGATATTTGCAAATGGCATGGCAGGAAATGATGAGTTGCTTGAAACGGATGCGGACTATCCGGCATTTGCGGAGGCACTTCGATATATCAATACCTACTTCGTGAAGCTGATCGCAGCGGACGGAGAGGGAACGACGAGGATGTTTCAGGTACAGGTAGCAGGGGCGGAATCCAAGGAGGGCGCAAGAAAGCTTGCAAAATCCGTGGTGACATCAAACCTTGTAAAATGCGCCGTATACGGTTCGGATGCGAACTGGGGACGTCTGGTGTGCGCGATGGGACAGAGCGGGATCGCTTTTGATCCATATAAGGTAGATATTATAATATCCAGTGAGGCCGGTTCCTTAAAAATAGTTGAAAACGGGGTCTGTACCGATTATGATGAAGAAAGAGCGACGGAGATCCTGTCGCCGGATCAGGTATGTTTTCATGCGGATATGCATGCCGGTACAGAGACAGCTTCCGCGTGGGGCTGTGACCTTACATATGAATATATCAAGATAAATGCAGAGTATAGAAAGTGAGGAAGTAAATAAGATGGTAAAGGGAGATTATACAGTAGATCAGGTAATATCAAAAGCACAGACACTGATCGAGGCTTTGCCTTATATCAAGAAATTTCAGGGGAAAACAATTGTTGTAAAATATGGCGGAAGTGCTATGTTGGATGAGAATCTGAAATATAATGTGATTGAAGATGTTGCATTATTAAAGCTGGTTGGACTGAAACCGGTTATCGTGCATGGTGGCGGTAAGGAGATCAGCAAATGGGTAGAGAAGATTGGAAAAGAACCTGAATTTATCAATGGACTTCGTGTAACAGACGGGGAGACAATGGAGATTGCCGAGATGGTATTATCCAAGGTAAATAAGAGTCTTGTCAGCATGATGCAGAAGGTTGGTTTAAAGGCTGTGGGTATCAGTGGAAAGGATGGTGGACTGTTTACCGTTAAGAAGCGTCTGCCAGGTGGAAAAGATATCGGTTATGTAGGCGAGATCACAAAGGTTGATACAGAGGTGATCGATGCACTGGTCGATCAGGATTTTATACCTGTTATCGCCCCTATCGGTGTCAGTGAAGAATATGAGGATTATAATATTAATGCTGATGATGCTGCATGTGCTGTTGCAACAGCATTAAAGGCAGAAAAGCTGGTATTCTTAACAGATATTGAAGGTGTATTTATCGATCCGACAGATAAGTCTACCCTGATCTCAGAAATGGATATCCATGAGGCAAAGGATATCATTGAGAAAGGTGTTGTCGGCGGTGGTATGCTTCCAAAGCTTAATAACTGTATCACAGCCATGGAAAATGGTGTATCAAGAGTTCATATTTTGGATGGTCGCCTGAAGCATTGCCTGCTTCTTGAGTTCTTTACTCAGAAGGGTATCGGTACTGCAATCTTAAAAGAGCCTCTATTCTAAATGATAATTTTAGCAAAACATAAAAAATAAAACAGAAAAAGATTGGAACTGTGTGGTAATAATGAGGAAAATCAGGAACTACAGTTCCGGTCTTTTTTCTATTTTACTATTGTAAAAGGAAAAGAAGTTCGTTAAAATGGAAATGTGTATGGTCATATCGGCATATACAGGAGGTTATGCAGATATGATGAAGAAAAAAAGAAGAAATGCCGGCTGTGTTTTATTCAGGGTAGTAGCCGGATTTATGATTATTTTCATGCTGTCGGGCTGTGGAAATGATCACGTTTCCTATGAACCTGCAGATGTGACAGATGATGCAGATGCACAGGTGACAGAGCAGCAGACAGATGAAAGTTCGGCAACATCGGAAAATACAGGATATGTATATGTCTATGTGTGCGGTGCTGTTAGGCAGGAAGGGGTATACCGGCTGCCGGAAGGCTCCAGGATCAATGATGCACTGATTCTTGCGGGTGGACTGACTGAGGATGCTGCTTCAGGTGTTTTGAATCTGGCAGAGTCGGTTCAGGATGGACAGAAGCTTTATTTCCCAACGAAGGATGAAATGGAGAATCAGCAAGGTGTTCCGGTAGACGGAACATATACGGATGGTCAGGCGAACAATAGTGAACAGTCACAGAAAATAGATATCAATACGGCTGATAAAGAACAGTTGATGACACTTTCCGGTATCGGAGAGGCGAAGGCAGAATCCATCATCCGATATAGGGCGGAGCATGGAAATTTTGCACAGATCGAAGATATTACAAATGTAGACGGGATTGGCGAGAGCCTTTTTCAGAAGATAAAAGAATATATATATGTTAAATAAAGATATAGGGGTGTAATCGTATGAAAAAAGTACTGGTTGTAGATGATGAAAAATTGATTGTCAAGGGATTGAAATTCAGTCTGGAACAGGATGATATGGAAGTCGATGTCGCCTACGATGGTGGAGAGGCATTTGAAAAAATAAAGAACAATTCATATGATATCGTTCTTCTTGACATTATGATACCGGTATATACAGGAATAGAAGTCTGCCAGATGGTGCGTGAGTTTTCCAATGTCCCGATCATAATGCTTACAGCAAAGGGAGAAGACATGGATAAGATCATGGGGTTGGAATATGGAGCAGATGATTATATCACAAAGCCGTTTAATATCCTTGAGGTTAAAGCAAGAATAAAAGCAATTCTCAGACGAAGCGGTAAGAAGGCAGAACCTGTAAAACCTGTGAATATCATGGAAATTAATGGTATGAAGGTAGAGCTTGACAGCAGACGGGTATTTGTTCATGGAAAAGAACTGAATCTGACAGCAAAAGAATTCGATCTTTTGGAATTATTAATGGCACATCCGAATAAAGTATATTCAAGAAACGAACTTCTTGATACTATATGGGGAAGTACATATCCGGGAGATGCCCGTACCGTGGATGTCCATGTTCGAAGACTCAGAGAAAAGATCGAAGATAACCCGGGAGAACCGGTATATATCCATACGAAATGGGGCGTCGGCTATTATTTTAAAGGCTGATATTTGCGATGAAAAAAGACAGAAATGATGATTTGAAAAAGACAAATATCATGATACATGGAAAACAGCATATTCGTCTTCAGACAGTGCTCTTTCTGATTATTGTTCTATTGGTGTTCCTTGTCGCGATAGGTATGCGAACTGTTTTTTTCAATTTGCTTGTAAAAAATGAATATCGTGATGTTGAAAAGCTTCTGAGAAATAATTCAAAAAATCTGGAATATCTGGTCAATGATATTAATTCAGAAGCCGAGGGCACAAGCCAGACTTATCAGGGAGTAGATACACTTGCGTACAGTATGTCGGCCAGGATCATTATCGTTAATACAGATTATAATGTGATCTATGATAGTTTTCGTTTAATGAGGGATACTTATATCATGGATAATGATATTCACAGAATCATGAGCGGTGATGAGGCGGAAAAGATGGTGGCAGATGCTGCTTCGATCGAGTACATGTTTCCTGTGGTAAATCGGGAAGGCTATACCGATGATGTAGCAGTAGTGGCAGTCAGTCTTAAGGATTTCAATGATAATAAGATATATCTGGAGTATCGTGCGAATATTTTGATTTGTATATTTTTGGTACTTGGAGTGATTGCTGCTGTAGTGATTTCTTATACAGCGATCCGTGACACCAGAGAGATACGCAGACAGCTTTTGAACATGAAGGATGGATTCCTTGGGCAGCTTCAAAAGACCGGTTTATGGAAAGAAACCGGTATGGTCGTGGATAATATGAATGGGATATTTGCAAAAGCTCAGCTTCTGGAGGAATCACGACAGGAATTCGTATCAAATGTATCCCATGAATTGAAGACGCCAATCACATCTATGAAGGTTTTATCCGAGTCCATATTGATGCAGGAGAATGTTCCTGTTGAGACATATCGGGAATTTATGAATGATATTGTGCTTGAGATCGATCGCGAAGCCCAGATCATCAGTGATCTTCTGACTCTTGTAAAAACAGATAAGGGATCAGACAGTCTGAATATTGAACGCGTAGATATTAATGAGTTGATGGAGGTTATTCTGAAAAGATTGACTCCGTTGGCAGAAAAAAGAAATATTGAGATTACATTTGAGAGTTTCCGTGAAGTATCAGCGGATATAGATAAAGTGAAATTCACACTTGCAATATCAAATCTCATCGAGAATGGGATAAAGTATAATGTGGATGGTGGATGGATCAGGGTATCGTTGAATGCAGATCATAAAAATCTGTATATAAAAGTCGCTGATTCAGGTGTTGGTATACCGGAAGATTGTGTAGAGCATGTCTTTGAACGTTTTTACAGAGTAGACAAAGCACGAAGCCGAGATACCGGAGGAACAGGATTGGGTCTGGCGATATCCAAGAATATTATCGTTATGCATAAGGGAATTATCAATGTATATAGTGAACCGGGTAAGGGAACTACATTTACGGTTCGTGTTCCGATGAATTATGTCAACTAGACGGAAGGATGAAGGAGTAAGATATGAAGACTAGAATCTTCGGTTATCGAATCGTTATTCGTATGGTCATGGTTTTTGCTTTATTATTTACACTGACAGGGTGTGGAGATAATAAAGTTAAGGATACGACGGGTTCGGGTTTGGATGCCAGTGAAGGCATGGATATATATTCTATTTATTATATGAATGGTGACTGGACTGATTTTGTTGTTAAGCGTACGAATATTGACCAGCTTGAAGCAACAGAGAATACGATAGATAAATTAATGAATCTGTTGATAACATCAACGGATGACAAGAATTGCCAGATACCGGTACCAATGGGCATGGCTTATCAGCGCTACGCATATGATGGACAGGGTGTTGTGACGATTATGTTTAATCTGGATTATGAAACTGCTGAGAATTATCAGATCTTGCTGTGCAAGATGGCATTTACAAATACTCTTTGTCAGGTTGAGGGTGTTGATAAAGTATCCTTTGAGTTGTCTGATCTGATCGGAGAGAGGGAACTTGATACGAGTGTCTATTCAGAACAGTCTTTTTCAACCATAGACGGTAATTTTTTGAAGTCTGATTATTCGGTTGATATCTATGTGCCTGATACAACCGGAAAACGCTTGGATAAGAAAACAATTGTGATCGATGCAATGTCCTACAAGACATCGGAAGAGCAGGTGATGGAAAATCTGCGAAACTCAAAGGAGTGGAAAAGTCCGTTAGGAGATGATATAGATATTTTGGACATCTATGTTCAGGATCGTGTCTGCTATGTGAATTACAGCAGTTCTTTTCTGACAAATGTAGAACAGTATGATGACAGGATACTTTTGTATTCTATCGTAGATTCACTGGTTCAGCTTTCGGATGTAGATAAGGTTGTATTCAAGGTAGATGGTAAACAGGATTTGATCTATGGTGAAAATCTTGATTTTACTAAAGCTTATACGGCAGATTATTCAATTTGTAATTAAAGACACAGCTGTAAAATGCAGCTTCGCAGAGGCCGGCATTTGGAAGTTATATAGCTGTGCGTCAGGAGGAAAATAAAATAAAAAGACCACTGTTCTGGGTAGCGTGTGCCTTTCTGTTTGGAGAGACGGGGGCAATAGCTGGCAGCAGATGGTGTATTTGGGCTGCAATCATATTTGCAGCTCTTTTTGTTATGCACAGATATGAGATGATCGTGCATACGAATGATCGTGTGAAGAAGTTCAGTCCTAAGAGCTTTTGTATAAAGTTGAAACAGGAACCTGAGAAAGCTTGTATGAGGGTAAAACCTGAGGCTGATGAGGATAATGTTATGATAAAGTCCGGACAAGAAAACGATCATATGCAAGGAAATGGTGAGATTGAGAACGATCATATTAAGCTGAACACAGGATATAAGTATAGACGGAGAAGAATCGATTGTGTACATAAGTGGCGTAATACAGTGTTTGTATGGCTGATCTTTGTTTTTGTGGGAATTGCAGGGTATTGCAATATGTCCTCGCTCCGGACACAGGAGAATTTTGCAAAGGTTGCAGCGGGGGCTTCCTGTAAAGTGAGAGGAATTATATATGATAGGCAGGAGACGACTACCGGCTGGGTGATACAGATTCGTGCAAAGAAAGTGGTTATCAATGTAGCCGAAGAGACAAAAGTAGCTGAAGAGGCAAAAGTAGCCGAAGAGGCAAAAGTAGCCGAAGAGACAAAAGGAGCTGAAAAAACAAAAGAAATTGAAGAAGTAGGTAACCAGCTTGCTTATTCGGGACAGATGAAGATAGTCGCATATATGTCAACATCGGAAAAACCGATACTTGGACAAGATGTAGTGCTGTCCGGTGTTGCAGCTTTACCGGAGCATGCGACGAATCCGGGTGGATTTGATGCAGCGGATTATTATAAGGCAAAGAAGATATTTATGTTCTTAAAAGATACTTCTTATGTGGAAACAGGAGTGAAAAAATCTGAATTGTTGAATACTCTGCAGGGGATAAAGGAACGGGTTGCTTCCGTATATGATCAGACATTTGAGCCGAAGGCTGCTTCGGTTCTTTCTGCAATGGTACTAGGTGATAAGCGAGGGCTGGACAGGGATACAAGAAATATGTATCAGCTAAATGGAATTGCACATATTCTTGCGATATCGGGGCTTCATATAGCGATACTTGGTATGACACTTTTTGAATGGCTTCGTAAAAGAACAGGGTCTTATCGTATTTCCGGATGTGTGGCGATGATTGTGGTTGTATTTTATGGAATTATGACAGGACTGTCCGGATCTACCAGCCGGGCGGTGATTATGATGGGACTTGTAATGATCGGAAAAGCAAAAGGACGATCTGCGGATCTTCTGACATCGGCAGGAATTGCAAGTATAGGCATGGCTGTATGGAATCCGTATGTGATCCGGGATGCAGGTTTTCAATTATCCTTTGCTGCTGTTGCAGGATTAGCGGTGATTCATCCGGTATATGTTCAGACGTTCGGGAAAAATGGGAAGCTGAGGCAGGCATTTGGGGTCAGTTTGTCATCTTCTCTGGCTACCCTTCCAATCTGTGTATTCTATTATTATCAGTTCCCGTTATATGGAATACTTTTAAATCTTCTGGTTGTGCCGTTAGTTTCCTGCTTGTTGATGTCGGCACTTGTAACAGCAGGATGTGGCATTATTTCTATAAAGGCGGCAGAGCTTGCCGGGATACCGGCACATTTTATTCTGATATTGTATGAAAGACTGTGCGGTCTGTCCGAGAAGATTCCATTTAGCAGTATAAATGTAGGGCATATTTCTGTTCGAATGGTTCTCGTTTATTATTTGGGACTTGGAGTGGTTCTTTTTATCTTGAGGTGTTATGCGGGAGAGAAGAATTCCTCTCAGAGTACGGATGAGAACAATTCGGCGGGCGAAGAAGTTAATAAGTCGATGAGAAAATCATTAGGTAGAGACTTGACTAAGCCGGTGAGGAAAAAGTCAGGCAGATGTGGCAGATATTTATATGGAATTATACTTGTTATACTACTGACAGCGTTATATGAATACGCCAATTTTGATCGTTCATTTGTCACTGTATTTCTGGACGTTGGTCAGGGTGATGGAATTCTGATACGGACGGAGCAGGGAACTTCGATATTGATCGATGGAGGATCTACCAGCAACCAGAGAGTTGGGGAATATGTGCTGCTTCCGGCAATCAGGTATTATGGGATGTCGGAGCTTGATTATGTATTTGTGACGCATGGGGATGCCGATCATATATCAGGCATAGAGTATCTGCTGAATGCCGAACATATCGGTGTACGGATACGGAATCTGGTTCTTGCAAAGTATGGAGATAGACAAGGACTTGCAAATATAGAGACATTGGCAAAAGAGAAGAATATCAATGTTGTATATATGGAAGCAGGGGATAAGATTCAGGAAAAGCAGAATCCGGATATGGCAGGTTTGACTTTGGAATGTCTTTATCCCTCTGGGAGCACTTTGGAAGCAAAACAGGTGGTTGAGCGAGAAGCTGATAGTATAGCGGAAGCAAAACAGGTGGTTGAGCGAGAAGCTGATAGTATAGCGGAAGCGAAACAGGTGGCTGAACGAGAAGCTTCTGGTATAACGGATGATAAGAAGATAGCAATTGGGTTGGATAATGCAATTACAGCGAATGTTCCGGGAGAAGAGGCTACAGGATCCGGTCTGGATGCGAATGATCTGTCAATGGTTCTTCTTGCGAAATATGATGGAAGAAAAATCTTGTTTACAGGAGATGCCGGAAGTATGGTAGAGAAAAGATTGATTTTAGAAAAAAGTATCCTGTTGTCAGAGATAGATGCATTAAAGGTGGGGCATCACGGTTCGCATTCCGCATCTTCCAAAGGTTTCCTTCAGACGACAAAACCGCAATATGCCATTATTAGCTGCGGCAAAAAGAACCATTATGGTCATCCACATGAAGAAACTCTGATGCAGCTTCAGACAATTGGCGCAAGGGTTTACCGCACCGATCAATGTGGTGCAATAATTTTACACATACGATCAGGAAAAATTATGCTTCATGGGTATGGGGGATAAAATTTATGATTTCTACCAAGCCTAAAATGAAATAATGGGTATATGAGAGAAAAGATTTGAATAATACCCTTGGTGAAGCGGGATTTTGGGTATTGTTCAAGAAAATAGGCTGTCATACCAATGTCAATGTCGGGGAGCAGGGTATGGAAGAAAGTAAGCTAAGATAATACCCGCCCAAGCGGAGTGCACCGGGTATGAAAGAAAGCAAGCTAAGATAATACCCGCCCCAGCGGAGTACACCGGGTATGAAAGAAAGCAAGCTAAGATAATACCCGCCCCAGAAGAGTGCACCGGGTATTGGAGAAGGAAAACGAAAATAATACCCGCCCCACCGGATTGAACAAGGGTATGGATAAAGAAAATTAGACAATATACCCCAAACAGGATGAGCAGAAGGGTATGCAAAGTGGGAAAATAGCCTGATACCATGGGAGAAGTGCTCTCAAGGGGTATTAATAAATGAAAATGAGAGTTATACCAATAAAAAATATTGCAGAATAACAGCATATAAAGAAACGAGGAGAATGCGTATGATCAAAGATATGATAATAAAAAGAATTGCTGAATTGAAAAATGAAATACATGAGATTGAGATGTTAGAGAAAACACTTCCGAAAGAAGAATTAATATGTGCCAAAAACGGAAAAGGACACAAGTGGTATTTGAAGAATGCAGGAAAATAAAAACATATTGTGATAATGGAATAATACCATCTATTAATTTAATTATGACGTATGAAACCAGTGCTTGTCCTATCGGAATGGAAAGAATAGAGCAAGTGGCAGAATATTATTTCGGATAAATGACACATTTGATATAATGAATGCAAAATTATTTGCTCGCAAGGATGCTGGTTTTGCGGAATGCATAGAATGTGCGAAGCACATGATATAATTATTATAAAGAAATGGCAAACTTCACTCTACAGTGCGTAGAATCCGCAGAAATTCACCATTTTCTACGCTTTATGGGTATGATGCCGGAGGCAGGTATGTAATAATCTGGTCAGAAAGGAGGCAGATATGGATCAGATCAGTATAGGCAGGTTTATTGCAGTAGAAAGAAAAAGAAAAGGTTGTACACAGAAGCAACTTGCAGAAAAACTGAATATCAGTGATAAAACAGTTTCCAAATGGGAATGTGGAAAGGGATTTCCGGAAGTGTCCCTGTTATTACCTTTATGTAAGGAACTGGACATTACGGTAAATGAACTGTTGTCCGGTGCAAGAGTGTCTGAGGAAGAATATCAAAAGAAAGCGGAGGAAAATATGGTGAATATGATTAAAGAAAGAGAAGAAAACAAGAAGAAATTAATTCCTACAATTATAACGGGTTTAATTGCAACGATATCATTTATTACATTGATCATGGTTGTTGCAGTGTATACAGAGGTGATCGCAGTACCGGTTAAGATATTACTGGTAGTGATCGCATGTGTTATATTTGGTTGTGGACTTATGGTTGCGATGGAAGGTGAGCGCACCATCGGTTATTACAAATGCCGTCATTGCAATGAGTTGTTTGTTCCGACCTTTGGTGCATATACAATGGGAATGCATATGATTTCAACCAGATATTTGAAATGCCCAAAATGTGGAACAAAAACCTGGTGTAAGAAAGTTCTGGCAAAAGAAAATAGAAACATGATGTAAAAAAGTTCCGGTAAAAGAATTCATCTAGAATATCCAGAGCATCATCTGCATCCATATCGGATATGACTCTTGCGGCTTTATCAAGTGACAGTTCATCCAGATATGGTTTGGCATCATCCAGATAGGAGAAAATCTCTGCAAGCCGTGGGATATCGATCATAGTGTACAGGCGCATTCGTTCTGTTTCGCTCAGTTTTGTGATTGCTTCAGCGATATCCTTGTCATGATAGTTAGACAAATGCCTCTGCAGCGTCTGTGCATTCTTTGCATTGCGAATGATCTTTACAAGTTCTGTTACATAATCTCTTTTAAATACTGTGATTTTCTTCATTGTGACCTCCTTCCTGCCTGTTTTTAGGCATAAAAATACATCGTCTCAGTGTGAAGACCGGATGGTCAGGATCGTCTGATGCGATGTATGAAAAGGCACACAACAATATAAGATGGGGTTATCGGATCTCCATAGACAGCCACATCCATTGATGCTTCGTTATCACAGCACCGCATATTTTACTTCGTCCAATACGATCGCAACTATCCATGAAAATTCACCTCCATTTGAAAATAGAATTTTGGAATTTGATATTTATCAAAACCTCTGAAACTATAACAAAATAAACTCAGATTGGCAACCTCTAAAAACATATATGGGAAAATTTTAATATTTGTGCTGTCTCTTATACACATCTCCGAGCCCACGAGACACTGAGCGAT
>ENA-UALF01000653-UALF01000653.1-human-gut-metagenome-genome-assembly--contig:-NODE-653-length-16544-cov-9.879435_pt1 | contig 16544 bp, 17 predicted proteins | sample MGYA00243698_ERZ654464 | MGnify/ENA primary metagenome ERZ654464 (study PRJEB26926, sample SAMN06164595) | human gut metagenome | biome: ENVO:00009003; feature: ENVO:2100002; material: ENVO:00002003...
AGACGGACGACAATGTGATTTTGGAAATTGACGCAGACGGAAACCGCCGTGTCCGCTTCCGTCCCACGCCCGCAAGCGAAACGCCGAAAGCAATGGAGCAGTTGGAGCTTGCCTATCTGGATGCCCGAAGCGATGCGAATATCAATCAGCTTCTTTTGATCCCCTGCGTGATTCTGGACTTCCTCTGCATCCACCCGTTCCGGGACGGTAACGGCAGAATGTCCCGCCTGCTCTCACTGCTGCTGCTATACAAAAATGGCTTTGACGCCGGTAAATATGTGTCCTTTGAGGAGCAGATCAACAATTACAAGGCGTATTATTACGAAGCCCTGCGGCAGTCCTCGGCAGGATGGGAAACGAATGAGAACTCCTATTTCCCCTTTATCGAGAATTTCCTGTCCACCCTTTATATGTGCTATAAGGAACTGGACAAGCGGTTTGCGGTGGTACACGGCAAGAAAATCACGAAGAAAGCCCGTGTGGAAGCGACCGTTCTGAACAGCCTGACCCCGCTATCCAAGGCCGAGATTTGCAAAATTCTCCCCGATGTCAGCCCCACAACCGTGGAGGCTGTCCTCGGTGCCATGGTCAAGACCGGTTCGGTAAAACGAATTGGCTCAGGACGAGCGACGAGATATATTAAGGTGTGAGGTGGCGTGATATGAGCAAACGGAAAGCCAAAAAAGTAACCTTTTGGTCGGCATATAAGAAACCGATTATCATTACGGTTGCTGCTTCTGCTGTGATCTATATCATAGTTTATCTTGCATTTAGGTGGAACGGAATTTTACCTACCGGAATTGACTTGGAAAAAAGTGATTGGCTCTCATTTTTAGGTGCATATCTATCGTTTGTTGGTACTGTCATTGTAAGTATGATTGCTATATTCCAAAGTCGATATTATAGTGAAATAGCTGAGAAGAAAGATGCTGCAAGCAGAAAAAAGGATATACAGCCGATATTCTCTGTCAATATAGTCGCGATAGATGTTCAGTTGAACGGAACAGCCGAAGCATTTAGTTTATCTGGCAAAGGCAAAAATCCAGTCCACAAGAATGTGAAAATCAGCGTTGAGAATGTTAATAGATTTCCTATTAAGCATGTGATTGTGTTTAATAAATATATTACTCCACTTCTAAAATGCAATGAGGTTCAATTTGTTCATTGTGCGTACTACGGCTCTGATGACGCAAGAAAGTGGCCTAATAAACTTGCGGTACTGACTGATGACGAATTTGAACGCAATGAGCAGGGTGTACCCAAATGGTTCAATATTAACTACGAAGATGTAGACGGCAATGAGATGTATCAAACTTTTGAACTTAAGAATTTTGATGAAACTCCATACTATTCCCTTGAAAGCATAAATGATATATAATTGCGCACCGTTGCTACATAGCCGAGAGGTTTTCTAAACGAAAGCCCCTCGGCTATTTTTATGTCAGAACGGAGGTGAAACATATGCCATATATCCCGCCGGAGGTGGTGGAAAAAGCCCGTGAGATGGACTTGCTGACCTATCTGAAAAACTATGAGCCGCAGGAGCTTGTTCATTTCGGCGGCAACACCTATTGCACCCGTGAGCACGACAGCTTGAAGATCTCCAACGGTAAATGGTGCTGGTTTTCCCGTGGGATCGGCGGCTATTCGGCGCTGGACTATCTCATCAAGGTCAAAGAAATGCCCTTTTTGCAGGCGGTCGAAACCATTATGGGCAATCTGTCGGCGGCACCGCCGACCTTTGTGCCGACCATGACTGTGCCGAAAGAAAAGGTGCTGCTTTTGCCGCAGACCAACCGCAATGCCGCTGACGCCGTCGAATATCTGCACCGCAGAGGTATCGACTATGACCTGATAGATTTTTGTATCAGTACGGGACGGCTGTATGAAAGCTATCCCTATCACAATGTCGTGTTCGTCGGGCAGGATCGCAGCGGCAAACCACGCTATGCCAATCTGCGCGGTATCGGCTCGGATTTCATCGGGGACGCAAACGGCAGCGACAAGCATTATTCTTTTGGGATTCCTGCGGAAACGCAAAGCGACACGCTGAACCTATTTGAATCGGCGATCGATCTGCTATCCTACGGAACAATGCAAAAGCTGGACGGCAAGGACTGGCGAAGTGAAAACCTGCTTTCCCTTGCAGGCGTATATAAGCCGAAAGCAAGGATTGAAGAAAGCAGTCTGCCCGTCGCCCTTGTTCAGTACCTTGCAGACTATCCGCATATCCGCAAGGTGGTGTTAAGGCTTGACAACGACACTACGGGACGGATCGCCGCAGAAACCATCAAGGCGCTGCTGCCGAGGAAGTATGCGGTCACGGTGGACATCCAGCCGTCCCCGCAGGGCAAGGATTATAACGACTGCCTGTGCCTGCGGCTGGGCTTGCCCATCACCAAGCGCGGAGAAAGGAGTAAGGAACGGTGAACGACTTGATAAGTCCGGGACAGCGCATCAGGCACTATCGTATGCTGCGGAGCATGACGCAAAAGGCGCTGGGTATCGCCGCAGGCTTTTCACCCGAAACCGCTGACATCCGCATCGCACAGTACGAATCCAGCGCAAGGACGCCGAAACACGCTCTGCTCTGTACGCTGGCGGAGGCATTGGGCGTTTCTCCCTCGGTGCTGGACATTCCCCGTATCAAAAGCCGTGAAGCGCTGAACCAACTGCTGCTTGCGCTGGAGAATGAATACGGACTGACGATCACAATTACGGAAAACGACGAAAGGAGCATTTGCAATGGAAAATGAAAAGAAAATCAAGGTGGTACTGCTGGAGCCGGGCAAGCTCGCCCGCACGGCAGAGATCGATGCATCCCTTGCCGGAATGCAGAAAATCGTTGACGGCCTGATTGAACCTTTTTACCCCTTTGAGGAACAGGTCTGTATCGTCTGCAATGAGGAAAGCAAAATTAACGGTATGCAGCCGAACCGCAGCGTAAAAAACGAGGACGGCGTTATGGTGGATTTCATCTGCGGCCATGCCTTTATCTGCGACTGCCGGGGCGAGAGCTTTGACAGTCTTTCCGATGAACAGCTTGCCCGCTATACAAAGATGTTCCGCTATCCCGAACACTTGGCAAAGATTAACGGCCAGCTAATCGGAATCCCGTTCAACCCGCAGCGTGACTATGAACGCTGAATTTGTTTCGGTTGGTGGCAAGATGTTCGGCCTATGGGACGAACGCTATGCGATATACCAGCAAGCATCGCCTTTGTGATACCACAAAGGCAAAACCTTGTCAGGGGTAGCCCCTGAAACCCTTAATCCGCTCGTCCCCGCCCATGCGGAGGGCGATATTTTTATACCCGGAAGGAGGAAAGCCGGTGAACGAACCCATGACCTTTTTGGACTTTTTCAGCGGTGTCGGCGGTTTCCGCAAGGGCTTTGAGCTTTGCGGCATGGTCTGCAAAGGCCACTGCGAGATCGATAAATTCGCAGACCGCAGCTACCGTGCGATCCACGATATTAAGGAGGATGAGTGGTATGGCGAGGACATCACCAAAACCGAGCCCGCCGACCTGCCGAGGGTCAACCTATGGGCAGGTGGATTCCCGTGTCAAGACATTTCTGTATCTGGCCGGCAAAGAGGGCTTGCTGGAAAACGAAGCTCTCTCTTTTTTGAAATCATTAGACTGCTCAAAGGCACACCTGCCGAAGATAGACCCGAATGGCTTGTCCTTGAAAATGTTAAAAATCTGCTCTCCGTTAATCGAGGATGGGACTTTGCGACCGTTCTCCATTCGCTGGCCGAAATCGGCTATCATATCGAATACGGACTGCTTAATTCACGCTTCCACGGCGTTCCGCAAAACCGGGAGCGAATCTACCTTGTCGCTTATCGACATTTTAGAGCCGGAGGTGGACGAAAAATATTTCCTGTCACCGCAAGCGACGGCAAGGCTCTTATACAGCTAATCGGCGGTACGCAGGGCAAGCGTGTGTATGATCCCGCAGGTATCAGTTGTACGCTGATGAGCGAGGGCGGCGGCTTTGCAGGCAGGACGGGAATGTATTTTATCGACCTTTGCAAAGGCAATCCCAAGCTAACGGAAAACGCCCGCTGTATCAAAGCAAGATATGACAGCGGGATCGGAAACCGCAGCGCCGACAATTCGGGCGTGCTTTGTATGGGCGCAGACTGTCCCGACCGCACCGAGGAAACGGCGCTGATTCAGTTAAAACGAAGCGACCCGAAAATTCGGGAACAGGATTACACCAAATGTCTGATCGCAGGCTACAACAAAATCGGGGTAAGCAACCGGGGCGAAAGCTCCGGTATTTTTTATGGCTGCCGTGCCGTCCTCACCCCCGACCGGGAAAACAAGAGGCAGAACGGACGGCGCTTCAAGGCGTGCGGCGAACCGGCCTTTTGTCTGAACACGCAGGACAAGCACGGTGTTTATCTCTGCGCCTGCGATTTCTGCGAATACGCTTTGCCCGTCAAGCGAGCAAAGAAGACGGATCAGGGCAAGCCTGAAAACGGCTCTGCGCTTCCGCTCGGCTGCGGACGCATCCGCAAGCTGACACCCCGTGAGTGCTGGCGGCTGCAAGGCTTTTCGGACGATATGTTTGACCGGGCCGCCGCTGTCAATTCCGATGCCCAGCTTTACAAGCAGGCGGGCAACGGCGTGACAATCCCCGTTGTGTATGCTGTCGGCAAGCGGATCGTCGAAATACAAAACGAACTCAATTCGGAGGTGAAAATATGAGAAAACGCAATGTTCACATTCAATTCTGGCTGGACAAAAAGGAATCCGAGGCGTTTCAGAAGAAGGTCAAAAAGAGCGGACTTTCCCGTGAAGCGTATCTTCGGCATTTGGTAAACGGCCTTGAACCGCAGGACGCCCCGCCGCCCGACTATTACGCCATGATGCGGGAGCTGCACGGGATTGGCAACAACCTCAATCAGATTGCCGTCAAAGCGCACACCCTGAATGTTCTTGATGTGCAGAGGTACGACGAGGCCTGCCGCAAGATTGATATGGCTATCAAGAAAATCACCGAGGCGGCCATTTTGCCCCGCCCTATGAAGTAATGGCGACGACATCAATCTGGCGTGTGAAAGGCTGGCTCGGCAAGGTGGTTGTATATGTAGAAAATCCAGATAAAACGACGAACCCGAAATTTTTTACCGATAAAGATATGGCCGAACAGGACGGACAGGAGCTTTCCGATGTTATCCGCTATGCGGTCAATTCCCGAAAAACGCAGAAAGCGGATAACGAGGACTGCGCAGTGGTTCATCGTTTTGTGTCAGGGATCAACTGTTCTCCCTCTACCGCCCGTGATGAAATGCTTGCCGTGAAAAAGCGGTTCGGCAAAGAAAGCGGGACGGTTGCCTACCACGGGTATCAATCCTTTGCTCCCGGAGAGGCAACACCCGAAATGGCACACGAAATCGGGATGAAGCTCGCCGCCCGTTTGTGGGGCGACCGTTATCAGGTGATTGTTGCAACCCACCTTGACAAAGAAAATCACCTGCACAATCATTTTGTGCTGAATACGGTGTCCTTTGTGGACGGAATCAAATATCACCGCACCAAAAAGGATTATCACGATATGCAGACCGTTTCCGATGAGCTTTGCCGTGAGTACCGTTTATCGGTGATTGAAAATCCGCAGTACGGGAAAGCCAAGCAATACGGCGAATGGCGTGCCGAGCAGGAACAGCGCCCCACTTGGCGGGGGCTGATTCGCGCCGACATGGACGAGGCGATTCGGCAGTCTATGACCGAACGGCAGTTTTTCGATAGTCTGCGGAAGAAAGGCTATGAGGTCAAGATCGGCAAGGATATTTCGGTGCGGCCGCCGGGCAAAGAACGCTTTGTAAGGCTGATACGGAATTTCGGTGAGGACTATTCTATTGAACAAATCCGCAGACGGATTCTGTCGCAGACACGAGCTGAAAAGAAACCGTCCGAACCGACCCGTCAAGTCATACGGATTCGCTTGTTCGGCAGCTTGAAAAAGACCCGCAAAATCACAGGGTTTCGGGCGCTGTATTTTCACTACTGCTACCTGCTGGGGATCTTCCCGAAAAACAAACCGAAACAAAATAGGCGGCGACTTCATTTTCTCTTGCGTGAGGATTTGCGAAAGCTGGACGACATCACCGCCGAAACAAGGCTGCTTGTGCGAAATCGTATTGATACCGCCGAACAGCTTTTTTCATACCGTGACGAGGCGCAAGACAAAATTGCCGCTCTGACCGCTGAGCGAAAACAGCTTTACAAATTGCAGCGGACGGCGGCAGTCAAAGCCGATCCCGAAAAGTCAGCGGAAATCAAAGACCGAATATCCGCATTGTCAAAAGAGCTTGCCACTCTGCGAAAGGAGGTGTCTTTATGTGACGATATAGCCGAACGCTCCGGCGTTATCAAAGAGAAAATCAAAGCCGTCCGAGAGGATGAGCATATCAAAGGAAAGGAGAAAACCGACCATGTACAATTCCGGTGACGCAGCGGAACAGATTGTAAGGATCAGTTTAGAGGGTACGGAAGTTGCCTTAAAGCTGACCGGCTCTGCGGCGAAAAATATCGCCGCTATGATTTATACTGTTCTGAAAAACAGGGACAAGAACAAGACCAAAGGCAGGCAGCGTTTGACCGCTATGCTCAAAAGCGGCAAGGAACTCAAAGTGTTCACCGTCAGCGAGGAACATTTGAAACAGTTTGCCGCCGAAGCCAAGCGGTACGGCGTTGTCTACTGTGCCCTGCGGGGCAAAGAGCGCTCTGCTGACGGTATGGTAGACATTATGGTGCGTGCCGAGGATGCGTCCAAGATCAACCGCATCGTAGAGCGGTTCAAGCTGGCGACGGTCGATACCGTTTCCATCAAGCGGGACATTGAACAGTCCAAGGCGGACAAAACCGCCTCGTCTGCCCCTGAGCAGGAGAAGCCCGACAAGGCGGCGGATGACCGCCTGCTGGATGACCTGCTGGGCGCACCCGTTCAAAAGGAGGAACACGCATCCCCAAACCCTGCGGCGGCAAAGACGGAGAAATCCCGTCCGTCCGCGCCTACCTCCGAGAAGCAAAGCAGAACCGCCGAGGGTACTGCTAAATCTCCCGAAGAACGCCCCTCTGTCCGTGAGGAATTACGGGAAATCCGGGAGAGCAGGCAGAAAGAGGCGGCAGAGCCGGGCATTTCCGAACCCACCCCGGCAAAAGAACCGAAAAAGCAGCAGACCACCACCCACAAGCAGCCTTCCCGAAAGAAACCGAAGAAAGCAAAGGAGCGATAACCGATGAGCAATTTTGACGATATTTTTGAATCTGCCCCGCAGACCGACGAATTTGACAAGGAGGCGTGGGCGGCAAAGAAAAAGGCGGAGCGTGACGAGGTTTACGCTCTTGCCGATGCCACCGCCGAGGCGGTTTGTGCAGACGGCGGCAAGTTCCGTGACTATCTGGATGTGCAGGCGGCTTTCCGCAACTACTCTGCCACCAACGCCCTGCTGATCCTTGCCACGAAGCCGGATGCCCGCAGACTGGGCGATAAAGATTTCTGGCGGGATCAGGGTGTGTATATCAAGCGGCAGGAGTTTAGCCGTCCCATCAAGATCGTCGAGTCCAACGGCGAATACACCCGTGATGATGGCAGCATCGGCGTGTCCTACAACATCAAGCGGGTCTATGACATTTCACAGACTACCGCCCGAACGAGAGCACCGCAGGCGGTTTCTCATGACGCACGGGCGCTGCTGAATGCTCTGATCTACAAGCGCCCTGCGCCGGTGCAGTCTGTGGACGAGCTGCCGAACGGCATGGATGCCGTGTATGACCGTGAGCAGAACGCCGTTTTTGTCCGCCGTGGGCTGTCGGCAAACGATCTGTTCTGCGGTCTGTCCAAAGCACTGGCGCAGGCGGAGCTTGCCCGGACCGGCGAGGAATACACCGAGGAAAATGCCGGGTTCAAGGCGCAGTGCGTTTCCTATATCCTCGGTAAAGAGTTCGGCGTAGATGTGACCGGCTATGCCTTTGAAGCGCCTGCCGACTTCCTGCGTACCGATGACCCGCAGACGATCCGCACTGAACTGACCGACATCCGGGACACCGCCTATGACATTTCCTCAAGGATGATGCGGTCGCTGGAACAAAGCAAAGCGCCCCGCCAGAGTGAACAGGAGCGATAATGATGGGAAAACAGGAAAAACGGGTATTGACCCTTGACCGCTATGAGCACGGCGTTGTGGTCAATGCCCTCAATGAGATGCGGAACGATCTGCTGGAGGAAGAACGCCCCACCGACATTGTTGACGAGGTTCTTTTGAAGGTGATCGATGCCCCCGCAAAGAAGGTAAGGTGCCGAAGCGATGAAGAAAGAGAATAACCCTCTTATCCTCTGCCTGTTCGGTATTCTCCCCGTGGTGTGGCTGGGGCTGCTGATCGCCCCCGCCACCCACGGCGGTCTGCCGGAGATTGTCGCCCGGTTTCCTGCGGTAATGAACGACCCGTTTCATATCGAGCTTTGCGGGGACAGCCTGAAAACTGTCATTGTTTTGCTCTGTGCCTACGGGCTTACGGTGGGTGTGATTCTATCTTCCCGCCGCAATTACCGTTGGGGCGAGGAACACGGTTCGGCCAAGTGGGGCTCTGCCCGAACCGTCAACCGAAAATACCGGGCAGCCGCACCAGAGGACAACAAGATCTTCACGCAGAATGTCCGTATGGGTCTGGACGGACGAAAACACCGCCGCAACCTCAACACGGTCGTTGTCGGCGGCAGCGGCGCAGGCAAAACGAGGTTTTACGCCAAACCGAATTTGTGTCAAGCCAACACGAGCTTTACCGTGCTGGACCCGAAGGGCGAGCTGCTGCGCAGCACGGGGCATCTGCTGCGGCTAAAGGGCTATGAGGTGCGGGTGCTGGATCTTCTAAACATGGAGAAAAGCCACTGCTACAACCCGTTTGTTTACCTGCGGGACGACAACGATGTGCAGCGGCTTGTGACCAATCTGTTCAAATCTACCACGCCCAAAGGTTCACAGAGCAATGACCCGTTTTGGGACACAGCGGCAAGTATGCTGCTCTTGGCGCTCGTTTTCTATTTGAAGTATGAGGCGCCGCCCGATGAACAGAACTTTCCGATGGTTATGGAAATGCTGCGTGCCGCTGATGTCAGGGAGGATATGGACGAATACACCTCGCCGCTGGACGAACTCTTTGAACGGCTCGAAATGCGCGACCCCGACCATATAGCGGTCAAGTATTACAAAGACTATCATTCCGGCTCGGCAAAGACCTTGAAATCTATTCAGATCACTTTGGCGGCAAGGCTTGAAAAATTCAACCTGTCCTCTCTGGCGGCGCTGACCGCTACGGACGAATTGGATTTGCCGTCGCTTGGTGAAAAGAAAGTTGCCTTATTTGCGCTGATTCCTGATAACGACACAAGTTTTAATTTTCTTGTCAGTATCTTATACACGCAGCTATTCCAGCAGCTTTTTTACCTTGCCGACCACAAGTACGGCGGCAGTCTGCCCGTCCCCGTCCACTTCCTGATGGACGAGTTCAGCAATGTTTCGCTGCCCGACGACTTTTCAAAGATTCTGGCGGTTATGCGTTCAAGGCAGGTGTTTGTTTCAATTATCCTGCAAAATATAGCGGCTCTTAAAGCCTTATTTGAAAAAGAATGGGAAAGCATTTTAGGCAACTGCGACGAGTTTCTTTACCTCGGCGGCAACGAAACCTCGACCCACAAGCTGATTTCCGAATCCTATCTCGGCAAGGCGACCATAGACACCAACACCTACGGCAAATCGTCGGGGCGTAACGGTAATTACAGCACAAACTATCAGATTTCCGGGCGTGAGCTTATGACGCCGGACGAGGTTCGTATGCTGGATAACCGCTGCGCCCTTTTGTTTATCCGCGGCGAATTGCCGATTATGGACGAGAAATACGACATCTTGAAACACCCGGATGTGGCTCTTACCACAGACGGCAGCGCCGCGCCTTATGAACATGGCGGGACGGAACACGCCGTCGCCACACTCTCCCTTGCGGGAATCCCCGCAGAGGACATTCCCGATATGGAAGAAACAGAACCCGATTACGAGCTTCTTTCCGACGAGGATATAGAAGCTTTGTTTTCAATTTAAGGAGGATTGCAATATGAAGAACACCAATAAGAAAAAGACCACGAACAAGCTGCCTATGCCCTGCAAAGTGAAAAAGGGATTCCGCTTTTACTGCGCTGTCGTTATGGCGCTTGCCTTTACCCTCGGCTGCTCGGTGACGGCGTTTGCCGCAGGCGACCCGATCACCGTTGTAAACAATTTGAGTGACTTTATTTTCGGCCTGATTCGTGCGGTCGGTTTGATTCTGCTCGGCTGGGGTATTGTGCAGGTGGGATTGTCTTTTCAGTCCCACGACCCCAGCCAGCGTTCCAACGGATTTCTCACCCTTGCAGGCGGCATTGTCATCACCTTTGCAAAGGAAATCCTTACCCTGATTACAGGCTGAAAGAGAGGAAAATTGCAATGGAAAAATGCGAGTGCTATATCCACTCTCTGAAACAGGGAGAAACCCATGTTCTCGGTGAAGCGACGATTATCAGGCGCTTGGGCGACAACGACTATCTGGCAGAATATAACGGCGTGAAATGTCACGCAATATTCAATCCCTTTGCCGGACGGTATTTTGTGGACGATGTGTACGGCGTTATCCGCAATTCGCCTAACCGGGACAGTAGATAACAGAAAATACGGCATACTGGGCAGGCTGCAAGCGGCGGCCTGCCCTTACTATGCCTGAAAGGAGGACGCTGTGAAGAAATACAGCATTATTTACGCTGACCCGCCGTGGCGGTATGAACGAAACGGCGTACAGGGTGCGGCTGAAAAGCATTATCCCACGATGAGCATTGACGAGCTTTGCCGTTTACCCGTTTCCGAACTATCCGAAAAGGATTCGATTCTTTTTCTTTGGGCGACTTTCCCTCAGCTACGGGAAGCGCTGCGGGTAATTAAGGCGTGGGGATTTGAGTATAAAAGCATAGCCTTTGTCTGGCTCAAACTCAACAAAAGCGGAAAAGGCTGGTTTTATGGTCTTGGTTTCTGGACGAGAGGAAACGCCGAAATCTGCCTGCTTGCCACCAAAGGCCACCCGAAACGGAAATCAAACCGTGTTCACCAATTCATTATCAGCCCTTTGCGCGGTCACAGTCAGAAACCCGACGAGGCAAGGGATAAAATCATTGAGCTTGTGGGCGATCTGCCCCGTGTAGAGCTTTTTGCAAGAGAAAAAGCGGACGGCTGGGACGCTTGGGGCAACGAGGTTGACTGCGATATTGAAATCGAGGGCTACCGTAAACGGACGGGAGGTGATTTTGTTGTCGGATAACTGGGTCGTACAAAACCTTGAAAACGCCCTTGAAACTTGGAACAGCAAACTTGCCGAGATATGGCAGCTTATCACCCAATCACCCACACAGTTTAAGGGCGGCACAATTTGGAATGTGATTGTCAACATTCACGGTGCGGTGCAGGCGATAGGGCTTGCCCTGCTCGTTCTGTTCTTTGTTGTCGGCGTGATGAAAACCTGCGGATCGTTTGCAGAACTAAAAAAGCCGGAGCACGCATTAAAGGTCTTTATCCGCTTTGCGCTGGCAAAGGCCGCCGTCACATATGGTCTGGAACTGATGATGGCTTTGTTCAATATTGTGCAGGGGCTTATTTCCACCATTATGACCGCCGCAGGGTTCGGCGCAGCGGGTCAGACTGTTCTGCCCGCTGAAATCGTAACAGCGGTTGAGGACTGCGGATTTTTTGAATCTATCCCATTATGGGCGGTTACGCTGATCGGCGGCCTGTTCATTACGGTACTGTCTTTCATTATGATAATGACGGTCTACGGCAGATTCTTTAAGTTGTACCTTTACACGGCGATTGCGCCCGTACCTCTCTCCGCTTTTGCAGGAGAACCCTCGCAGAATGTCGGCAAGAGCTTTATTAAATCCTATGCCGCCGTCTGCTTGGAGGGCGCAATTATCGTGCTTGCCTGCATTATCTTTTCCCTGTTTGCTTCGGCCCCGCCCGTGGTTGACCCGAACGCCGCGGCAGTTTCTATGGTATGGAGCTATATCGGGGAGCTTGTCTTTAATATGCTCGTTCTCGTGGGCGCGGTCAAAATGGCCGACCGTGTTGTGCGTGAAATGATGGGCTTGTAATTGCTTTCTGCGGATATTCGCAGGAGGCTATTTTTTATGTAAGTAAAGGAGCGATATTCTATGAACTCATACGAAGAAAAGAAACAACGGAGAATCGACTACTACAACGAGAAAGCGGAAAAGTTTGAACAGCAAAGTGGCCAGCTTGCACACGAATCGAGCAAAATGGTTGAGGCGATCCCTATGGGACAGCCGCTTTTGGTCGATCACCATTCCTACAAATCCGATAAAAACTACCGTGACCGCGCATGGGGCAAAATGGAGAAATCCGTGGAGGCCGGTCAAAAAGCGGACTACTACCGCAGTAAGGCCGAGGCCGCCGAGAAGAACACCGCCATTTCCAGCGACGACCCCGAAGCCGTTACGAAGCTGAAAGAAAAATTGCAGCAGCGACAAGACTTGCAAAGCCATATGAAAAAAGTCAACGCCTATTACCGCAAAAACGGTACGATGAAAGGATTTGAGGGCATTTCCGATGAAAAGGCGGCACAGATTGACGAGAGCGTGAAAAATGACTATTCGTGGATCACCGCCCCGTATGCTCCCTATGAGTTATCCAACAATAACGCAGAAGTTAACCGCCTGAAAAAGCGGATTGAAAGTCTGGAACGCCGTGAGGAAACGGGTTTTGTCGGCTGGCAGTTTGAGGGCGGCGAAGCGGTTGCCAATCAAGAAGAAAACCGCTTGCAGCTTCTTTTTGACGAAAAACCCAGCGAGGAACAGCGAAGTAAACTCAAAAGCTGGGGCTTTCGCTGGTCGCCCTCCAATAAGGCGTGGCAAAGGCAGTTAAACAGCAACGCCATTTATGCCGCCGGGCAGATTGAGTTTATCAAACCCCTTGACGGCAGAACCCCGCGCGAGCTGCAACCGAAGCCCAAAGCCAAAGACGAACAGGAACGATAACGGGAGGTGATATTTTGGAAGTCAAGATCAACCGTGAAATCCGCAACTATACCGAATCAATGTTTTTCGGGTTGAGTATGCGGCAATTCATCTTTTCCATTTTGGCGGTCGCTGTTGCCGTGGGGCTGTACTTTCTCTTAAAGCCCTATGTCGGAACGGAAACCGTATCGTGGATGTGTATTCTCGGCGCTGCCCCCTTTGCGGCGCTGGGATTCATCACTTATCACGGCATGACAGCCGAGCAATTTATCTGGGCGTGGATTCGCTCGGAGCTTTTAGAGCCGAAAGAAATTCGTTTTGAATCCTCGAATTTCTACTATGAAGCGCTCAAAGACAAAATTGAAAAATCACAGCAAGGAGGTAAAGCATGATTAAGACCTTAAAAAACCTGCTGAAACAGGACAAAGAGAGATATTCCGTCCCCCGCAAGGTGCAGGATATTATCCCGATTCAGCGTATCTGGAAAGACGGCATTTTTCAGGTGGGAAACCGCTTTTCCAAGACCTATAAATTCAGCGATATAAACTACCTTGTGGCAAGCCGTGAGGACAAAGAGGCTATGTTTCTTGCCTACTCCGAACTGCTCAACTCTCTGGATTCCGGCGCTACCACAAAAATCACGATCAATAACCGCAGACTGAACAAGGCAAATTTTGAACAGTCAATTTTAATGCCTATGCGCGGCGATTCCCGTGATGTGTACCGCAAGGAATACAATCAAATGCTGCTTGACAAAGCCACGGGAGCGAACGGCATTATACAGGAAAAGTATATCACCATATCCGTTGCCAAAAAGGATATTGAGGAAGCCCGCACCTATTTTGCCCGTGTGGGCGCAGACCTGATTTCCCACTTTGCCGCCCTCGGCTCAAAGTGTACGGAAATGCACGCAGGCGAAAAGCTGCGTGTGCTTCACGACTTCTACCGTCAGGGCGAGGAAGCCGCCTTTCATTTCGACCCGCAGGATATGATGAAAAAGGGACACGATTTCAAGGACTATATCTGCCCCGATTCCATTGAAAAGAACAGCGATTATTTGAAGCTCGGCGATAAATATTGCCGGGTTCTTTTTTTGAAAGACTATGCTTCATATATCAAGGACAGTATGGTAACGGAGCTCACCGACTTTAACCGCAATATGATGTTGTCGATTGATGTTGTTCCCGTTCCCACCGACGAAGCGGTGCGTGAGGTGGAAAACCGCCTTTTAGGGGTCGAGACAAACATCACAAACTGGCAGCGACGCCAAAACGCCAACAACAATTTTTCTGCGGTCGTGCCGTATGATATGGAGCTCCAGCGTAAGGAAAGCAAGGAATTTTTGGACGACCTGACAACGAGGGATCAGCGCATGATGTTTGCGGTCATTACTATGGTAATCACCGCCGACGACAAAAAGCAGCTTGACAGCGACACCGAAACGGTGCTGTCCGTTGCAAGAAAGCATATGTGCCAGCTTGCCGTTTTAAAATTTCAGCAGTTCGACGGCTTGAATACTGTTCTTCCTATTGGTACACGCAGAATCAATGCGTTCCGTACACTCACAACGGAATCTTTGGCAGTATTTATGCCGTTCAAGGTACAGGAAGTTCAGGACAAGGGCGGTATCTATTTCGGGGAAAACGCCATTTCTCATAATCTTATTATGTGCAACAAGGCGAATCTTTTGAATCAGTCGGCTTTTCTGCTCGGCGTTCCCGGTTCGGGTAAATCCTTTTCCGCAAAAGAATTGATTGCCTTTCTGATTCTCAACACCGAGGACGATGTGCTGATCTGCGACCCTGAAAATGAGTTCGGCGCTCTGGCGGCGGCTTTGGGCGAGGAAACAGCGACCGTCATTCATATGGCCGCAGGCGGCAAAGACCGCTTGAACGCTATGTATATGGTTGACGGCTACGGCGAGAACAATCCCATTGTGGAGAAATCGCAGTTCATTATGTCCCTTGTAGAGCAGATCGACAGAACCGGGGTCGGCCCGCAACAGAAATCCATTATTGATCGCTGTACGGCCCTTGTGTATCAGGAGGCCGAGGCGACGGGCAAAACCGCTACCCTCTGCGATCTCCGCAATAAACTTTTGGAACAGCCCGAAGAAAAGGCAAAGGAAATCGCCCTGTCTCTGGAACTGTTCACTACGGGATCGCTTGATATTTTCGGACACGAAAGCACCGTAGACCTCGACAAGCGAATTGTCGTCTTTGATATTCACAGCTTGGGCGATCAGTTAAAGCCTACGGGACTTCTGGTTATCACCGATACCATTCTGAACCGTGTTACGCTCAACTGGAAAAAGGGCAAGCGTACTCATGTCTTTATCGACGAGTTTCATGTTGTGTTTGAGAACGAGCAAAGCGGCATTTTCTTTAACTCTGCTTGGAGGCAGTTCAGAAAGAGAAACGGCTACCCGACCGCCATTACGCAGAATGTGGAATATCTGCTCGATTCCGTACAGGCAAGCACAATGCTTTCCAACTCTGAATTTGTGGTAATGCTCAATCAGGCGTTTTCCGACCGTTCCAAGCTCTCGAAGCTCTTAAATATCTCCGATGAGCAGATGAGCTATGTTACCAATGCGGACGCAGGCTGCGGTCTTATCAAGTACGGCAGCGCCCTTGTACCCTTTATCAACCGCTTTCCGAGAGATACAAAACTGTATCAGCTTATGACAACGAAACCCGGCGAGGGTGTGTTCGGCGGCGGGGACGCTTCTTAATTTCAAAACAGGAGGACAATTCTTATGAAAAGCAAATATCTGATGATCGGGGCGGCCGTATGTGCCGCCCTTTTCCTTTTCTCCGGCGTTATGCTTTATCGGCAGTATGCGGACGAGAAACAGAGCGCCGAGGCCTTTGACAATATCGCCGCGCTTGTGCAGGAGGAAACGCCGCCCGCCGATGAGCCGCATGAAAGCGAAACCCCACAGCCCGAACAAACCGCCTTTGAAAAGTACGCTGCGGTCTATGAGCAAAACAGCGATTTTGTGGGCTGGATTTCCATTGAGGGAACAAACATCGACTATCCTGTAATGCAGACGGTTGACAATCCGAACTACTATCTGAAACGCAGCTTTGAAAAGCAGTACAGCGATTACGGCGTTCCCTATGTGCAGGAAAACTGCGACCTCGGACTTTCCGACAACTGCGTTATTTACGGTCATCATATGAATAACGGCAGTATGTTTGCCGACCTCTGCAAGTATGCCGACGAGGATTTTTACAGGGAGCACAAAACAATCCGCTTTGATACGCTATCCGGCTTTGGAGAATATGAGGTTGTGGCGGCATTCAAGACCGTTGCCTATTCCGAGCAGGGCTTCAAGTATTACCATTTTGTCAATGCCGAGGACGAAAATGCCTTTAACGAATATATCTCCCAATGCAAGGAGCTTGCTCTATATGATACGGGCGTGACTGCGGAATACGGCGACAGGCTGATAACCCTTTCCACCTGCGAATACAGCA
>ENA-UALF01000665-UALF01000665.1-human-gut-metagenome-genome-assembly--contig:-NODE-665-length-16295-cov-5.880296_pt1 | contig 16295 bp, 9 predicted proteins | sample MGYA00243698_ERZ654464 | MGnify/ENA primary metagenome ERZ654464 (study PRJEB26926, sample SAMN06164595) | human gut metagenome | biome: ENVO:00009003; feature: ENVO:2100002; material: ENVO:00002003...
GAGATCGCTCAGTGTCTCGTGGGCTCGGAGATGTGTATAAGAGACAGACTTAAAACGCTTTTTGGTTTAAAATCTTTGTATAAATTAAATGCAATGACTGAGGGCGCAAGCCAAAAGTAGTTGATAATTTTGCTTTTTCAGAGAACGGTGCATATGCTGAAAGTACCGTATTGCTTTTATCAATGAATTTCGACTCACGAGCTTCCTATGAAAAGTAGGGCGTATATCTGCGTTAAGGATTTTGAGTGGCACATTGTTTGTGCAATTTGAGTGGTACCACGGATATTATTCGTCTCATATTTATGAGGCGATTTTTTTATTGTTAAAAAACGGAGGAAATTATGGATAACAAAATTTTAGAACTAAAAGAAAAGTTTGTATCCGAACTTGAAAAGATTGATAATCTTGCAGATATTGAAAATATCAGAGTATCATATCTTGGAAAAAAGGGCAGCGTTACAGACCTTCTTAAGTGTATGAAAGAGCTTTCTAATGATGAGAGAAAAGTATTCGGGCAAAAGGTTAATGAGCTTAAAGGCCTTGTAAACGAAAAAATTACAGAGAAAACTCAGGAACTTAAGGAAAAGGAAATTCAAAAGGAAATTGAGCTTATGCCTGAGTTTGACCTCTCTATGCCGCCGGTTATGGATAGAGGCTCATATCACCCGATTACTCTTGTTCAAAGAGAATGTGAAAGAATATTTAAGTCAATGGGCTTTACTGTTGAGGATTACAGCGAGATTGTAACAGATTATGAGTGCTTTGAATCGCTTAATATTCCTAAGCATCACCCGGCACGTGATATGCAGGATACATATTATCTTACTAACGGTCAGCTTTTAAAGAGCCAGACTTCTGCCGCTCAAAACGCTATTTATAAGAAGTACAGAGATGCACTTGTTAATGACGGTGTACCTATTAAAGCTATTTTCCCAGGCAGATGCTTTAGAAATGAAGCGACGGACGCTTGCCACGAAAATACATTCTTCCAAATGGAAGGCGTTATGGTTGATAAGAATATTTCTATTTCAAATCTTATTTACTTTATGAAAACTATGCTTTCAGAGGTATTCCAAAAGGATATTAAGGTTAGGCTTCGTCCGGGCTTCTTCCCGTTTGTAGAGCCGGGCTTTGAACTTGATATCAGTTGCCTTATCTGCGGCGGCGAAGGCTGTCCGAGCTGTAAGCACAGCGGCTGGCTTGAACTTTGCCCTTGCGGAATGATTCATCCTGATGTTCTTAAAGCAGGAGGAATTGACCCTGATGAATATACAGGCTTTGCATTTGGCTTAGGTCTTACAAGGCTTGTTATGATGAAATACGGAATTAAAGACATTCGTGATTTAAACAGCGGTAGCTTGAAAACATTATCGCAGTTTACTGACGACGAAAATTAAGAGGGGAGGAATTAAATATGTTTTTATCAATGAATTGGATTTCAGACTTTGTTGATTTTACAGGTCTTGATAAGGTTGACCTTATCCATCGTTTCTCTCTTTCCACCGCAGAGGTTGAAAACGAGATTTTCTTCAAGGGTTCGGATATCAGCGGCATCGTTGTTGCTGAAATTAAATCTGTAGAAAATCACCCTGATTCAAAAAAACTTCATCTTCTTAAGGTTGACGCAGGTGACGGTGAGCTTACAGACGTTGTTTGCGGCGCACCTAACGTAAGAGTAGGTCTTAAAACCGCTTTTGCAAAGGTTGGCGCTAAAATCGGCGATATTGAGATTGCACCGAGAAAGCTTGCAGGCTTTATCTCAAACGGTATGTGTTGCAGTGAAAACGAAATAGGTATTTCTGACGATAACAGCGGTATTATGGAAATTACAGACGATTTGCCCAACGGTACCGATATTAAAGAAGCTTATCAGGTTGATGATATCATTTTTGAGGTTGATAATAAATCTCTCACAAACCGTCCCGACCTTTGGGGTCATTACGGTATTGCCCGTGAATTTGCTGCTCTTGCAGGCAGAGAACTTAAACCGCTTGAAACCGTTGATTTAACTCAATATAATAATTTGCCTAAGGTTGATATGAAAATTGAGGACCCGCTTTGCCAAAGATATTCTTGCCTTCAGGTTGAAAATATTAACACAAGCGTATCTCCCGTTAATATGCGTATCCGTCTTTTCTATTGCGGAATGAGAGCTATTAACTTCCTTGCCGACCTTACCAATTACCTTATGCTTGAAATGGGTCAGCCTATGCATGCATTTGATTCTCGCAAGGTTGAAAAGATTAGAATTAAACGTTTTGATACTCCTTTCACATTCCAAACTCTTGACGGTGTTGAAAGAAATATAGATGAAAATACGCTTATGATTTGCAACGATAATACGCCTGTTGCAATTGCAGGTATCATGGGCGGTCTTGACAGCGAAATTGTTGATGATACCCACACTCTTACTCTTGAATCTGCAACGTTTAATGCCGTTTCAATCCGTAAGTCAACAGTTCGCCTTGCTCACAGAACAGATGCTTCAATGAGATATGAAAAGTGCCTTGACCCTGAAATGACAGTTCCTGCCATTGCCCGTTTTGTTAAGCTTATGACTGACGTCGATAAGGACGTTAAGGTTGTATCATCTCTTACAGATGAATATGCTTTTCATTATGATACCGTTGAACTTGACTTTGATAAGGCATTTGTTGATAAATATACAGGTATTGAAATTGACAACGATACCATTATTTCAACTCTTTCTTCATTAGGCTTTGACGCTAAGGTTGATAACGACAATTTCAGTGTGGTTGTTCCAAGCTGGAGAGCTACTAAAGATGTTACAATCAAAGCTGATATTATCGAGGAAATTACAAGAATTTACGGCTATGATAATTTTGCAATTCATACCGCCGTTGCTCCTCTTTATCCTGTTCGTCCTGCTATCGAAAAGACAGATGAGGATAAGATTAAGGACATTCTTGTAAATCATTTTAATCTTCACGAACTTCATTCTTACGTTTGGGCTTATTATGACGAATATAAAGCTCTTGGCATCGAGGTTGAGGATAATATTAAGCTTGTTAATGCGACAAATCCTAATATTGAAACTATTCGTAACTCAATAGTGCCGACTCAGCTTTGCCAGGTTAAATATAATACATCTTATGCGCCTGATTTTGGCGTGTTCGAGATTGGCAGAGTTGCTAAGGGTCTTAAGAGTGACGGTCTTGTTGATGAGCATAAAATGCTTGCAATTACTCTTTTCAGTAAAACCAAGAGTGTTGAAAAGCTTTATTTTGAACTTCGTGATATGCTTGCAACATTTACCGATAACATTAAACACAAATCACTTGATTATGCCCCTGCTACTAAGGCTCATTCTTATGAGCACCCAAGAAATCTTAATAAAATTATTTGCGACGGTAGTAAACTCGGTACTATCGGTATCGTTCATCCTGTAGTATCAAAGAAACTTGATAAAAAGGCTTCAATTGTATTTGCTGAAATTGACATTCAGGAATTTGCGCAAATTGCTAATTCAAGCATCAGTTATGAAGAACCGTCAAAATATCCTGCAATGGAAATTGACCTTTCATTCATAACAGATAAATTTGCTCCTATTAAGGCTGCTATTGAAGATGCTAAGAGCAACCTTGTTAAAAAGATTGAGGTTGTTGATACTTATTGTGACGGCGATGCTAAGTCAATCACAACACGTATAACATTCTCTCACCCGGAGAAAACTCTTACCCGTGAAGAAGTTATGGATATCGTTAATACTGTTATCGATAAGCTTGATTTACAAGGCATTAAACTTAAAAAGTAATGTTTCAAATAAAAATCCCCGAAGAAATAAATCTTCGGGGATTTTTTTGCGCTTAAATATATTTTTGAACTTGCCGGTAAAATAATATTAATATTCAAGCTTTAATATCATATTAAGTACATTGATTGCCGAACGTTCAAGCTCGCCTCTTGTTATTCCGTTTTTAAGCCCGATAGTTTCCAAAAGGGAATTGTCAGGCTTATATTTTTTCTCAGTTCTCTTAAATGAGCCGGGCATATAAACGTCAACCTGCGAGCGAACACGATAAGCGTTATCACGAAGATTTGGAAATTCATGGCTTGCGGAGTGCTTCATCCACCAATCGGTCATAACACAGCCATCAAAGCCCCATTCCTTTCTTAAAACCGTGGTGGCAAGGTCATAATTATAATGGCTCCAAACTCCGTTGATTTTGTTGTAGCTCGTCATAATATTTAAAGGTTTAGCCTCTTTTACGCAAATTTCAAAGCCTTTAAGATATATTTCACGAAGTGCACGCTGAGATACAATGGAGTTGTTAATCGTTCTGCTCGATTCCTGATTATTGCACGCAAAATGCTTAGGACAAGCCGAGCCGCCGCTTGACTGAATACCTCTGACAAAAGCCGCTGCCATTTTACCTGTAAGAAGTGGGTCTTCACTGAAATATTCAAAGTTTCTGCCGCATAGCGGATTTCTGTGAATGTTCATTCCCGGTGCCAAAAGCACATTTGAGCCTGCATTTTTAAGTTCTTTGCCCATTTCAGAACAAAGTTCTTCAACGAGTCGTGTATTAAATGTGCTTGCAAGTGCAGTTCCGCATGGCAGCAGAGAGGTATATTTTCTTATTCTTATTCCTGCCGGTCCGTCGGTAGTAATAACGGCAGGTACGCCTTTTTTGTTGAGTTCAGGGATAATTCCGCCAAAAGCGCCTGCATTGCCTGTAACGCCATAGCTGCTGTCCATTCCGCCCTCTCCACGTGTGAGCGCTTCTAATTCTTGATTTGTTAAGCTTGATACAAATTTTTCAACGCTGATTTCCCCTGATTTAACTTGGGAAAAATTGTAATTATGAACAACGTGACCGATTTCCTTAGGAAGATTATCAAGTATTCTTTTGCGAAGATACGGCTTTTCCGGCTTGAGTGCAACCTTTTTGGGAATGAATGAACCGTTGACTTTAAACGCAACAATTCTGTCCATATATTCCTTTGGAGCGCAAACAGCTTCAAGCTCCTCTAAAACCCTGTCCTTCTTTAGCTCAAAAGAGCCTGCCTCATCCACGTCTCTTACATTTTCGCCGATAAAGAATTTATATTCGCCCTTTTCCAAAATGTAAGAATATTTGTGCCCCGTAGCACCCGTATCATCAAATGAAGAGAGTAGATAAACAGGCACTTCAAGAGTGATTTTTTGACTTTCCTTTGGTTCAAGATTAATTGTTTTGTCAAATGCAACAAGGCTCATAACAGGCTTTGAAAGTTTACCCTGCGGTGCATTTGCATAAAGTTCGACCACTTCTTTTCCCGCTACATCGCCGATGTTTGTAACCCTAACTTCAACCATAATTTTGTCATTGTCAGCCTTGAAATCTAAAACCTCAATATCAAAATTAGTATAGCTTAAACCGTAACCAAACGGAAACAGCGCCTTTTCCTTAGAAAAAGTTTCAAAATATCTGTAACCTACAAATATATCCTCAACATAGGTGTTAAATAGCTTGTTGCCGAAATGCATTGCACTTGGATAATCTTCATATCTTACAGCAATAGTATCTGTAAGCCTGCCTGATGGATTAACTCTGCCGAAAAGCACGTCTGCAATAGCATTACCGCTTTCCATTCCGCCTTGCCAAGCGTAAATTATACCTCTAAGCCTTTCCTCATAGTCAAGTACCCACTGCATATCAATAATGTTGCCGCAGTCAAGCAAAACAGTAACATTGCTGAAATGATTGCAAACATTGTCTAATAGATTACGTTCCTCATCGGTAAGGTAGTAACTGCCTTTGGTAAGCGTGTTTTCTCTGTCCTCACCTGCGGCACGACCGATAACAACGAGTGCAACGTCGCTTTCTTCACTTGCTCTTTCAATCATTTTATCATCAAGGCTCGGCTCTTCAAAATTCATAGGCCAATGACCCCAAAAGCCGTGAGGTGCAGGATTGTTTTTAGTGAAATCCTTGTAATATTCCAAAAGCCATTCGTTAACGTGGCCGCCTGCATTTTTTATTCCGTCAATAACGTTTACATAGTATGGAGCGTTAACGTCGCCGCCGCTGCCGTAGCCGACATAGAAATAATCAAGTTGACATCTGCCGAAAACAGAAATTTTTGTATCAAGCTTATAGGGCAGGGCATTATTGTTTTTTAAAAGTACAATACCTTCTGCCGCCGCTTTTCTTGCAAGGGCAGGCATATTGCCGAATATATCTCTTTCGCCCTCAGCCTTAATTTCAAGCTGAGATACTCCGCCGCTTGAAATTCTTTCAGATAATGTCGATACGAATTTATCGATTTTGTGTTTAAACTTCATAGTCTTTCCCCTTAAAAATAATAAAATTATTTCAATTTTTATTATACAATATCATATTTTCAATGTCTATATTTTTGTATAAATTTTCATAATGTGAACATAATATCCTTGAAAACATAATGAAAAATAAGTGGAGGAATTCTTATGAGTTTTATCAAAAAAACAGTGTCAGCGCTTCTTTGTGCTGTTTTGGTTGCTTCAAGCGTTCTTGTCTTTGCCGCTTGCGGTAAAAACAACAATAATAATATTGAAAACAGCACAACAAAGTCAAAAAATGCAAACGTCACAAACGTCACGGTAAGATATCTTAATTTCAAGCCGGAGGTTGCCGATGTTTATAAAAAAATTGCCGATGAATATGAAAAAGAAACCGGTGTCAAGGTAATAGTTGAAACTGCTGCAAATAATGAATACGAATCAACACTCACTGCAAAAATGTCAACAAAGAGCGCTCCTACGTTATTCCAAATCAACGGCCCTAAGGGTTATGCGAATTGGAAGGAATATTGTGCCGACTTGTCCGACAGTAAACTTTATAAGCACTTGAAAGATAAATCGCTTGCAGTCACCTCAAAAGACGGCAAGGTTTACGGTATTCCCTATGTTGTTGAGGGGTACGGAATTATTTATAATAAAGCAATAACCGATAAGTATTTTGAACTTGATAACAAAAATACGGATTTTAAATCAATGGATGATATCAATTCATTTGAAAAATTAAAGGCTCTTGTTGAGGATATGCAAAAAAATAAATCAGCGCTCGGTATTGACGGCGTTTTTGCTTCAACCTCACTTAAAGCAGGAGAAAATTGGCGCTACCAAACTCACCTTGCAAATGTGCCGATTTATTATGAATTTACTAAAAATAAGATTGATTTAACATCAAACGATACTTCAAAAATCACCTTTGAATATGCTCAAAATTATAAAAATATCTTTGACCTCTACCTTGATAATTCAACTATAGAAAAAGGAAAAACAGGCACTAAAACAGTTACGGATTCTATGGCTGAATTTGCTACTGAAAAATGTGCTATGGTGCAAAACGGCAATTGGGCTTGGAGTCAAATAAGCAAGGTGTCAGGCAATAAGGTTGAAGAAAACAATGTTAAATTCTTGCCGATTTATACAGGCGTTAAAGGCGAAGAAACACAAGGCCTTTGCATCGGCACGGAAAATTACTATGCAGTCAATTCAAAGGCAAGTCAGGCTGAGCAAAAGGCGGCGAACGACTTTATCTATTGGCTTTATTCAAGCGAAAAGGGTAAGAAATTTGTAACAGATGACCTTGGTTTTATTGCTCCCTTTGATACCTTTAATGACGACGAAGTGCCAAACGACCCGCTTGCAAAAGAAATAAGCAATTGGATGAATAAGCAAAGCATTACTACAATTCCTTGGTATTTCACCGTTTTTCCGTCCCAAACTTTTAAGGATAATTTCGGCTCATCACTTTTAAAATATGCTCAGGGTAATAAATCATGGGATGAGGTTAAATCTGACGTAGTTAAGGATTGGGAAAAGGAAGCAAACGCTTCAAAATCATAAAATATTACTTCTTTAGGCAGGGTTTCCTGCCGTACATATCAAGTGAAAAAGAGGTATAGTGTGAAAAATCACACAATACCGATTGTATTGCCCTCAAAATTTGCCAATGCATAATTTTGAGATGGCTGAAACCACCATTTACGCCTGTTCAGGCAACGCAGGATATCGGGTGATTTTTAATAAACTATTTGTTGCCTGAAAGGCTATGGTGATTATTATGAAACGAAGTATTAAAAAATACGCTCCCATATTTTTATTGCCTATAACAATAGCGTTTTTATTTGCTTTTGCCGTTCCGTTTGTTATGGGCGTCGGTCTTTCTTTTGCGGATTTTACAACTGTAACTGATGCAAAATGGGTAGGTTTTCAAAATTATATTGACGCTTTTACATCATCAAGTGATTTTCTTCATTCGTTAGGTTTTACTGCTTTGTTTACAGTAGTAAGCATTATAACGGTCAATGTTTTTTCATTTATTTTGGCACTTCTTTTAACTCGTGGTATAAGAGGTACTAATCTTTTTCGCTCTGTCTTTTTTATGCCTAATCTTATCGGCGGAATAGTTCTCGGCTATATTTGGAATTTGCTTATTAATGCTGTTCTTTCCTCTTTTGGAGTTGATATAACATATAAGGCTGAATACGGCTTTTGGGGACTTGTTATTCTTACGAATTGGCAGCTTATCGGATATATGATGGTAATTTATGTTGCAGGGCTTCAAAATGTTCCTAATGATTTGATTGAAGCCGCTCAAATTGATGGTGCATCACCGCTAAAAACTCTTTTCTCGGTTAAAATTCCTATGGTTATGCCGTCTGTTACCATTTGTATGTTTTTAACCCTTACTAATTCATTTAAAATGTTTGACCAAAATCTGGCGCTGACAGCCGGTGCACCCGAAAGGGAAACGGAAATGATTGCTCTTAATATTTATAATACATTTTACGGCAGAGTAGGTTGGCAGGGTGTAGGTCAGGCAAAGGCGGTTATATTTTTTGTAATTGTCGGTATATTGGCATTTTTGCAGCTTAAAATAACAAGCAGTAAAGAGGTGAACGCTTGATGAAAAAATCTAAAAGAGTAGGGAATAATGCTATTTTTTTTGTTCTGCTTGCATTAAGCGTGCTGTTTTTAGTGCCGATAATTATTGTGATTATTAATTCGTTTAAATCTCGAATTTATATTTCAAGTCAACCGCTTAAATTGCCAAACGCCGAAACTTTTGTTGCTCTTGAAAACTATATTAACGGCGTTACATCGTCTGATTTTTTCTCGGCTTTTTTACGCTCCCTTTTTATTACTGTTGTAAGCGTTATATTAATAGTTCTCTTTGCTTCAATGGCAGCTTGGTATATCGTCAGGTCAAATTCAAAAATAACAAAAGGGATTTATTATATGCTTGTTTTCAGTATGATTGTTCCTTTCCAAATGGTTATGTATACAATGACGTATGTTACAAACCGTGCAAATCTTGATAATGTTTTCGGCATAACCTTTGTCTATCTCGGTTTTGGTGCAGGACTTTCCGTCTTTATGCTTTGCGGCTTTATTAAAAGTATTCCCCTGGAAATAGAAGAAGCGGCAATGATAGACGGCGCATCTCCCATTCAAGCTTTTTTTACTGTTGTTTTTCCTATGCTTAAACCCACGGCAATCACGGTTGCAATACTCAATACCATGTGGATTTGGAACGATTATCTTTTGCCTTATCTTGTTTTAGGCTCTGATAAAAAAACAATCCCCGTTGCCATTCAGCTTGCAATGCAGGGTGCTTACGGCTCAACCGATTACGGCGGCTTTATGGCAATGCTTGTACTTGCGATTGTGCCAATAATTATTTTCTATATTTTTTGCCAAAAATATATTATAAAAGGCGTTGTTGCAGGCGCAGTTAAAGGATAATTTAAAGGAGTTTTTTCAGTGGCGTCAATTACCTTAAATCATATAGTAAAAACCTTTGATGACGGTGTAACCGTTATCCCTGACTTAAATCTTGAAATTAAAGACAAGGAATTTGTTATATTTGTAGGTCCGTCCGGCTGCGGCAAATCGACAACACTTCGTATGATAGCCGGGCTTGAGGATATTTCTTCGGGTGAACTTATTATAGGCGGTAAAACGGTAAATAATATTCCGCCGAAAGACAGAGATATTGCGATGGTTTTTCAAAGCTATGCGCTGTATCCTCATATGACTGTTTATAAAAATATGGCATTTGCGCTTAAGCTTCGCAAAGAACCTAAGGATGTTATAGATAAAAAGGTCAGGCAGGCGGCAAAAATTCTCGAACTTGAGCCGTATTTAAATCGTAAGCCAAAGGCACTTTCCGGCGGTCAAAGGCAAAGAGTCGCACTTGGCAGGGCAATGGTAAGAAATCCTTGCGCATTTTTGCTTGATGAACCGCTTTCTAATCTTGACGCAAAGCTTCGCACCCAAATGCGCTCTCAAATTGCACTGCTTCATAAAAGGCTTGAAACAACATTTATTTATGTAACCCATGACCAAACGGAAGCTATGACTATGGCAGATAGAATAGTTGTAATGAAAGACGGTGTCGTTCAACAATTTGATACTCCGTCAAATTTGTATAATCACCCTTGCAATATGTTCGTAGCAGGTTTTATAGGTACGCCTCAAATGAATTTTATCGACGCAACAATAATTACTTGTTCAGGAGAGCTTTGCGCACTTGTTGACGATATTACCGTCCCTCTTCCTTTGCGAATGCAGGAAAACGAGAATGTAAAAAAATATGTCGGCAAGCCTATTGTTTACGGTATAAGATGTGAGGATATGCATATAAATTCAAGTTATGCACTTGAAAACAAGCAAAATGAAATTACACTCAAAGCCGACTTGGCGGAAATGATGGGCAGTGAGGTATATATCTATTCATCAATTAACGATAAAGAAATAATTGCCAAAGTCAGAAGTGATACAAATATTTCCTCAGGCGACAGCGTTAAACTTTATATCGACACGGAAAAAGTTCATTTATTCGACCCTGAAAGCGAACTTCTGATTTGTGACTGAAAAGGACTGAACAAAATGCTTAATGAAAGAGCAAGCGGCGTGCTGCTTCATATTTCATCTCTGCCGTCAAAATACGGAATAGGTTGCTTTGATAAATGCGCTTATGATTTTGTCGATTTTTTGCAAGCAGCAGGTCAAACCTATTGGCAGATTTTGCCGCTTTGCCCGACAACAATAGGCGACTCGCCTTATCAGAGTATTTCCACCTTTGCACTTAACGAGTATTTTATTGATTTAGATGCCCTGTGCCGTCTTGAATTGCTGAAAAAAGAAGAGTTTGAAGATATAGAATGGTTTAAAGATAAAAACAAGGTGGATTACTCTTTGTTATATACAAACAGGCACAGGGTGCTTTATAAAGCATTTGACAGATTTAAACGCAATATCCCAGACGATTTTAATTTGTTTTGTAAAGAAAATCTTTCTTGGCTCGGTGATTATTCGCTTTTTTGTGCGGTTAAGGATTATTTCGGCGCAGAACCTTTTTATTATTGGAATGATGATATTAAGTATCGTGAAATATTTGCCGTAGAAGAATTTAAAGAGATATGCAAAGACAGAATTCTTTATTATAAAATGATTCAGTATTTTCTTTTTTCGCAGTGGCGGGCAATTAAGAAATATGCTAATAAACGAGGAATATCAATAATAGGGGATATGCCCATTTATGTCTCAAATGACAGTGCAGATGTATGGGCAAATAAGGAAATATTTAAACTTAATCCTGAATTAAAAGCAAGCGAACTTGCAGGATGTCCGCCGGACTGTTTTTCACCTGACGGACAGCTTTGGGGTAATCCCGTATATGATTGGAAAAAACTTAAAAAGCAAAAGTATTCTTGGTGGATTGAAAGACTTAATCAAAGTTTCAAGATTTACGATATAGTTCGTATCGACCACTTTCGAGGCTTTGAATCATATTACAGCGTAAAAGCAGGCAGTAATACGGCACGCAAGGGCTTGTGGCGCAAGGGCGGCGGAAAATCATTTTTTGACGCTTTGCCTAAGGAATTTAAGAATAAGATTATCGCCGAAAATCTCGGATTTTTAACGAAAGAGGTTGATGAACTTCTTAAATATACAGGCTTTCCGGGTATGAAGGTGCTTCAGTTTTCCTTTGATTCAAGGGATGATAGCGGTAAGTCATTGCCTGACGATTTTGAAAAAAATAATGTTGTTTATACAGGCACTCACGACAATGATACTGTTTTGGGTTGGTGCAATACTGCCGATAAAAAAGACGTGGCTTATGCTATGCGTTATCTTGGTGCAAAGGATAAATTTGATTTAGTCGATAAAATGAACGAGTGCGCTATGAATTCAAACGCAAATACTTGTATTTTGACTATGCAAGATTTACTTTGTTTAGGCAGCGAGGCACGTATGAACACCCCGTCAACAATGGGAGAAAATTGGAAATGGCGAATGAGTAAAGATGATTTAACCTCATCTCTTGCAAATAAACTTTTAGATATTACTAAGAAAAGCGGAAGGTGTGTTAATGGATAATATTAAAGAAAAATTAGAACTTTTGGCTTTTGGAAAATATAATAAAAATGTTAATAATCTCACAGTCGGTGAACTTTATGACGTTCTGGGAACGCTTGTGATATCAAACATTTCACCCGATTGGCAAAAAAGTATGAAAGAACATATTAATTCTCGACGTGCCTATTATTTCAGCGCCGAATTTCTTGTAGGGCAACCTGTTTATAAAAACTTGATGTGCCTTGATATCGAATTTCAAATCGAAGAGGCATTATCAGGCTTTGAACGTTCGCTTAAGGAATTTGAAGCATTGCCCGACGAGCCTCTTGGTAACGGAGGTTTAGGCAGGCTTGCCGCTTGTTTTTTGGACAGCGCCGCAAATCTTAATGTGGCGCTTGACGGCTACGGTATTAAGTATCGTTTCGGTCTTTTTAAGCAGGAAATTGAAAACGGTTTTCAAATTGAAAAGATATATAATTCTTTTGAATATAATGACCCTTGGTGTGTACCTTGCAAAGGTGATAAGGTTAAGGTCAGTTTTGGAGACGGTGACGTCTGGGCAGTGCCTTATGATATGCCGATTATATCTTTTAAAACTCGTAAATTTTCAACTCTGCGCCTTTGGCAGTGCGAAAGCATAAATGAATTTGATTTTGCACTGTTCAGTGAGCAAAAGTATACAAAATCACTTGAAGAAAAAAATAATGCAGAGAATATTTCAAGACTCCTATATCCAAACGATTCAACATTAGAAGGCAAAAAACTCAGATTTAAACAGCAGTATTTTTTCACAAGCGCTTCCTTGCAGGATATTATTAAGAAATATAAAAAATACCAATGTGACGATTATAATCATTTTTCGCAATATATTACAATTCAGCTTAATGATACTCATCCTGTTGTCGCAATCCCCGAACTTATAAGACTTCTTACTCTTGACGGTTGCGACTTTGACTACGCACTTAATATCTGCCGTGATGTTTTTAATTATACAAATCATACAATTATGCCGGAAGCCCTTGAAAAATGGGATTTAAAGCTTATTGAGAGCATTTGCCCTGATATTGCGAGAATTATCATCGGTATTGATAAAAGACAGTCAGAGGAGCTTTCAAAAGGCGATTTTGATAAACCGAATATGCAAATCATTCAAGACGGCACTGTTAATATGGCGTATCTTGCCTGCTATGTATGCAAATATATCAACGGAGTAGCCGAACTTCACACAAAGCTTTTGAAAGAAAGCGTATTACCATCATTTTTTGAAATCTATCCCGATAAATTTCAGAATAAAACAAACGGAATTACTCAACGAAGGTTTCTTCGCCTTTGCAATCCTAAATACAGTGCTCTTATTACCGAACTTTTGGGAAGTGATGAGTGGATTAACGATTTATCCCGATTAAAAGAGCTTGAAAAATTTGCTCAAAATAAAGATGTTTTAGAGAGATTTATAGAAATTAAAAAAGAAAACAAAAAGAAACTTGCAAGCTATATTCGTTTAAAAGACGGCGACTCTTTTTCACCCGATTTTATTGTTGACTCCCAAATAAAAAGGCTTCACGAGTATAAACGTCAGCTTTTGAATATTCTTGTTATTCTTGAACTTTATTTTGAAATTAAGGAAAAAAGTTTAAATGATTTTACCCCGACCGTATTCATTTTCGGCGCAAAGGCGGCGCCGGGTTATGATAGGGCAAAGGGGATAATTAAGCTTATTAACGAGGTCAAAAGGCTTGTTGAAGCTGACGAATACGTAAGTCGATTTATTAAAATTATTTTTGTGAGCGATTACAGCGTTTCTTATGCAGAAAAAATAATTCCTGCCTCCGATGTGTCAGAGCAAATTTCAACGGCAGGCACGGAAGCATCAGGAACGGGAAATATGAAATTTATGCTAAACGGTGCTGTCACTCTTGGTACTTTTGATGGTGCAAATATTGAAATAGTTGAAAGAGCAGGGGAGGAAAATAATTACATTTTCGGTGCAAGGGTAGAGGAAATTAATAAAATAAAAGACACCTATGAACCAAAGAAAATTTATAATTCAAATCCTAAGGTTAAAAGATGCCTTGAAACTCTTGTTGACGGAACGTTCAGTGATAATAATACGGGTATCTTTAGGCAGCTGTATAACTCGCTTTTAGAGGGTGCATCTTGGCATAAGGCGGATAATTATTATCTTTTGCTTGATTTTGAGCCGTTTTTGAAAGCTAAGCTTAAACTTAATCTTGATTATAAGGATAAATATGCCTTTGCTGAAAAATGCTTTAGAAATACCTGTGCCGCAGGGTTCTTTTCGTCTGACAGAACAATAGAGGATTATTCAAAGAATATATGGAAAATCAATAAGTTGTAAAAAAAATAATGGGTTACCTTATATTTGGTAACCCATTGTAAATTTTTATTTTGTTTTAACTTTTTCGTCTTTTAATTTGTTGTGATAATCCTTTGTTTCCTTAGCAAGTGAGCCGGAAAGTGCAATCAAGCATATAAGGTTTGGTATTGCCATAAGTCCGTTTGCAATGTCTGAAAAGCTCCAAACAACACCTAAGGTTGCCGTTGCGCCTACATAAGTTAAAAGTGAAAATACAACTCTGTAAATATAGCAGAAAATAGGCTTTTTGAAAAGGAATTCAAGCGCCTTTTCTCCGTTGTATTCCCAGCCTAAGATAGTTGAAAAAGCGAAAAGGATAATGCTGATTGTTACAAACACAGCTCCGGCTTTGCCAAGTGCCGTTTCAAATGCCGCAATAGTAAGTTCTGCACCCTCAAGCAATTTGCCATCGGCATTTGTTGTGCCGAGTACACCGCTTGAAGCAATTGCAAGACCTGTGATTGTGCAAACGATAATTGTATCAATAAATGTGCCACACATATTTATAAAGCCTTGCTTTACGTGGTGGTCAGAGGTAGCAGATGCCGCTGAAATTGCCGCACTGCCAAGACCTGCTTCGTTTGAAAAAACGCCTCTTGCAATACCGTAACGCATAGAGTTCATCATGCTTGCCGTAACCGTGCCGACAAGACCGCCAGCAATTGGTTTAGCACCGAATGCCATTGAAAAGATGTTTGCAATTCCGCTCGGAACGTTTTTATAATTAATGCAAACTACAAGTATGCCTGCAATCATATAAAATACTGCCATAGCAGGAACAAGTACGCTTGATACCTTTGAAATTGATTTGATACCGCCTAAAACAACAGCGCCGACACATATAACGAGTATAATTCCCACAATCCATTTAGGCACATTAAATGTGGAGCTTACAGCAGTAGTAATTGAATTTCCCTGCGCAGAGTTGCCTATGCCAAATGAAGCCATAAGGGTAAATATTGCAAACATTACTGCAAGAAATGAGCCGATTTTTTTGTTTTTAAGACCGTATTTGAGCGTATACATCGGTCCGCCGCACATTTCACCTTTTTCATTTATTCTCCTGTATTTTCCTGCAAGAGCACATTCCGCATATTTTGTTGAAATGCCGAAAGCCGCCGAAATCCACATCCATACAAGAGCACCCGGTCCGCCGAGCACCATAGCCGTAGCAACACCCACAATGTTACCCGTTCCGACAGTAGCCGCAAGAGCCGTCATAAGTGCTGAAAACGGTGAAATGTCACCCTCGCCGTCCTTTTTTCTTGACTCCTTGCTGAAAAGCTTTTTAAGTGAAGAGCCAAGATTTCTCCAAGGCAAAAATCTGAGCCTTAATGTCAAAAATATACCTGTGCCGACAAGAAAAACAAGCATTACAGGTCCCCAGACAAAGTCGTTTACTTTGGTTACTATCTCAGTAAATTTATCCATTTAGCGCCATCCCTTTTAAATAAAAATAATATATATAGTATCATATTATTAAGCGTATATCAAGAAAAAAATCAACATTTATCTCTGTCTCTTATACACATCTGACGCTGCCGACGATCTTACGCGTGT